>ENA-UOTX01000127-UOTX01000127.1-compost-metagenome-genome-assembly--contig:-NODE-127-length-83888-cov-6.394113_pt1 | contig 83888 bp, 55 predicted proteins | sample MGYA00238143_ERZ746982 | MGnify/ENA primary metagenome ERZ746982 (study PRJEB28758, sample SAMN06268862) | compost metagenome | isolation source: single cell | place: USA: California, Emeryville, Joint... | reverse complement strand
TTTTTCCCTTTACAGGAGAGGTCGAGCCACTCTTTGCAGTCGTTTTCGTTGAAGATTTAGCAGGAATCTCAGGAGAATTCGTGTCACTTGAACTAACTGAATCCCTTTTAGTTAATTTCGGAGTAGTGAGCGCGCCAACTGTATTTGATTTCGATACCGCAAGTGAGCCTTTTGGTGTTGAAAGACCTGTGGATTTAGACGAAGTAGTGGCAGTGGTCGTTGTCTTGGTAGTGCTTGTTGTACCAGTCTTGGTTGTAGTTCCAGTCGTTTTAGCTGCGGTAGTTTTGGCTGTCGGAGTTGTAATACTCTTTGCAGTCGGAGTCGTGATACTCTTTGCAGTCGGAGTCGTGACGCTTTTTCCTGTAGTCGTCGCCGTTGCTGAAGTATTGATCTTTGGCAGCGTTGGTTTCTTTTCAGCAGTCCTTGTTGAAGTTGTTTTTGTTGTTGGAGAATCAGACATAATTAAGCAATGAGCTGACTTTTTAAGATATTTTTAATAAGTATTAACTGAGTTTCTTTCGCGAAATTAATATTTAGAGCCATTTCACTATCATTGAATCAATAAGTGGACTCATTGCTAGGAGTTCGTTCATCTTCGGAATGAGGAAATGTTACCATCCTCGGGGTTGTGTTATGTTTTTTTGCGATTTCGATTGAAAAAGTACTAAAAAAGCACCTTATTAAAACAAGCTTACCTACTTCAACTGAGCCGCCTGAGTTTCATAAATTCAATTGAAAATATTTTTTATCAAAGGAAACCGAAATTTGTTCAATGTCAAGTTAGTGCAAATTATATAGGGTCTTAAATCCCTTTAGACTAAATGGTTACGCTCATTGCTCCAGGTTTCGTGATTGACTTTTCAACCGAAAAGTTTTTTTTATTAAATGTGTGCTCAATTTTTTTTGTATATAGGAAGAAACGAATGAAGATTGTGTGATTACTATAAATTCTCCAACAGAACAGAACTAAAACAAATCATTTTCTAGTGTATTGATGAGTTATTTCACTAACAATATACAGCTGTTTCAACTCACAGGAAAAGCAGCAATTTCTTTTAAAGACAGCTTCTCTTTATTGAATTCTGCCTTTCTTCCTCATAAAATTTACGTTCTCAGTCATTTAAAATGCTCAATATCATTTGATATCAAATTTTTTACATTATTGAAGAAAAAATCCAATATATACTTTTCAAAAGGAAAAAGATATGGTTTTCAGGAGACAGATTGGGATTGAATGTCAAATTGTAGATGTATCAAGATTGGTTGCTTAGCGGCAACTGATTTGGGCAATTTATTTGATTTTTATTTAGTTTAATGAGTCGTCGACTCATTGAATTGTCATCTCCAAGTCAAGTCTTAGCCAATTCATCAAAACCAAAATCATGATAGCTAGGTTGATGAGTGAGTGTTTTCAAATTGGAATACAGAGAATTTAAATATGATCTACATTGCTCTCAATTTTAGTGATGCTGGGAAAAATATCATAAAATTCAATCCACCTGCTAGCAGCAGTTACAAATTCGAGAAACAACCCAACTTTGCACTCAAGGCAACTGATGCCTTGAAAAAATCGTATTGGTTAGCGCGGAGATATATTCTGGCAACATCTATTTGAAAAAAATTACTTTAAAATCCGCAATATTTGGTATTCGGATCCGTCCTTTACTGGATAGACATAGCCACACATAGAGAAGGATGTAGATTCGTTTGAGGAAACAGTTTTTTGGGTCCTATCTTTGTTGGATGATGGAGAAACGGAATTACCCCAAAGCCAAGCAGAGGAAACAGATACATTCACCTTTGATGGTGAGTATCAGGATGGAAGCATGATATTTGAAAATCCCACTGACGAACCGGTTGAGGATGAAGATGCTGATCCAGCAGTAAATAGAGAAGAAGAAATTGGATCTCCAACAGAGGAAATTAAGGAAGAATCTGAAGGAGAAGAACAGGAACCTGAATCGACCGGATTCAAATTACAAAGGGTTGAAAGTACTCCCGATGAAACGCCAATAAATAAAGTTGAACAAAAGCCGGTAGAAGAACAGAAGCCCGTTGAAGAACAGAAGCCCGTAGAAGAACAGAAACCAATAGAAGAGCAGAAGCCAGTAGAAGAACAAAAGCCTGTAGAAGAGCAGAAGCCCGTTGAAGAACAGAAGCCCGTTGAAGAACAAAAGCCGGGAGAAGAACAGAAACCAATAGAAGAGCAGAAGCTCGTCGACGAAAAGAAGCCAGAGGAAGAACAAAAGCAAGATGAAAAGCAAGAGGAGAAAAAAGAGCCAGTTGAAAATTTAGAAGCAAATGTCAAGGCAGAGCTCCCTACCCCTGATCTAAAAGAGATTGCAAGAAGAGGAAGTAAGCTAGCAAGTGAAATTTTAGAGTTCCAAAAGCAAGTCCAACCTCCAGATCTCCAAGAAATGGCAAGAAGAGGAAGCAAAGTTGCCGTTGAGATACTCGCTATGAAACATAAGGTGGCTCCACCTGATCTACAACTGATTGCAAGAAGAGGAAGCAAGATCGCTGAAGAGATGCTCGAATTTCTTGAAAATCCAAAACCACTTCCTCCTCCAGATCTCAAGACTATTGCAAGAAGAGGATCCAAAATCGCAGCTGATATCTTGACATTCAGAAATAAGGTCAACCCACCTGATCTCAGATTACTTTCACAAACAAATGAAACAGCAAAAGAGATTCTTGCATTCAAGAAACAGCCACCTCCACCAGATCTGAATGCACTTGCAAGAAGAGGAAGCAAAGTAGCTGCCGAAATTCTACTCATGAAGTCAAAAATCAATCCTCCTGATCTCCAGTTAGCCGTTCGAAGAGGAAGCCAGGTTGCAGTTGAGTTCTTAGAATTCTCCAAGACGCTTTCAACCAATCAGCAGGCAACAAACTCTTCCACACAAGAAACCAAGGTAACATTTTGCATTTTTTCTCTCTTTTCAAAATTGAAAAAGGTTGCAAAGAAAGTACTACCCGAAGAAGAAAGACTCAATTCAAACTCTCAAGAACAGACTGAAAGATTGAGAGAAGAGGAAAGAAGAAAAGAAATCGAGCTTTTACTTGAACAAGAAAAGTACAAAGAGATCATGGAAGCCCAAAATAAAAAGATAATACTCGCGATGAACAAGAAACTAGTATTGACCTCTATTCAACTTAGTGCTTAACTTTGTTCACTAGGTCAAAGAATATCTGCCAACGCTCGAAGATATGGGAGTTAGGTTGTATCACTTCAAGCTTGTGATGGTATTCATATCAAATTAATTTTTTCGTTAATTCTTTGTCGCAAAGGCGGTCAACAAAGTGCAAGCCCACTTCAGAGGTTCACTCGCTCGATTTGTCTACAAACTTGAGAAGATGAATAGAATGAATGAGTTGATGTTCCAGAAAAGCATGGCAAAAGCAAGAGCTAGCGTTATAATGAAATAATACAATGATATTTTTATTCAGTTTATTAATTTAGTTATGATATTCAGGGTATTCAAGTTCTAGATTGCTGGACTTGAGAGAACCTGAACCCTTTTTTAGAAATCTTTTTCATTTCCATCTCCAACGTTTATTCCGAATCCTTATTTTTATCAACTTCCATGGTTAGTTTGATAGTCAACTTTCAAAAACTTTTTAATGAAAATTGCATCTCCAAAACTAAATTTGCAAAAAATAAGCTTATTTATCATTGCAAAAAATTTTCTTTGTTGAGTAATTGTATCTCATTGAGATGGAACATTATAACAAAATGAATATTTTTGTGCTCGTTGATTTCTAAGACAATTATTCTTGCTCGCCGATTAGAATTCAAATCGTAGTGAGAAGAATTTTGTGCTATCAACTTTATAGGTTTGTATAGATAAGAAATAATTGCAGTTGCTCGAAAAGATGAGAATGAGAACTCGGTCTTTAAAGTGAATTGATTATTTTCTGAGAATGTAAATATTTTTCAATTATTGGCTGCTGTAACATAGAATGAGAGAAATTTTCAGGCAAAAAAAAGATATCTAGACAAGTATATGGAGATTTTGAATTTAAATTCCAAGTATTTGAAAAATTTGGCTGAGAGTTAGCGGCTTTTTCGCAATCAAATTTGAATTAACTGCTATTAATTTTCACTTAAATTTGAATTCGTATTTGATTTTTATCTCTTAAAAGAAGCATCAATGGAAGATTTATCTCCCTCCAAGCAAAATTCTTCTCTAGAACACTCTGAATCCGCTCTAATTGAGAACTGTCGAGGGGAGACTCAAGTGTCACCGGCTGGAGCCACCCGTATCTCAACAGGCAATGAATACATTAGAGAAATCCCCAGATTGATGTTAGCACGTGAGCAAAGAAGAAATAGACAACTTGCTGATCAGAAACTCGGACAAAACGAAGATATGAATACCGAAAATGGGTTCGTAAAAATAGATACCACAAACCCTCAAGAGTTTGTCCAGAATGACAACAATGAAAAAAAAAATCAGGCATTCGAAGAAACCCATTTCAATCCTCAAGAATTGAGTTCTCAACCCAATTCTGGAATGGAAGGAGAAAATCATTCTGAAGATAAAATGCATGAAGAGGCTCCCTCTCAGATGAATGGGACATTCGAGGAGACCATGATGAATGAATCGCAAAGAAGTGTCCCAGCCGGTAAAACATTCCATTGCCTTGTCTGGAATTCTTACTTTTGTTTGTTTTAGAAGAATTCGCTGACAGCAATATGATGAAGGATTCAGAAAGGAATGAAGATCTACAAAATGAGAATACCGCAACTAATACCAATACGCTCGTAAATTTTTTGACACAAAACAAGAGTTAAACAATCTTTTTACTATTCAGGAAAGCGCTGCTAACCCAGCTAATCAAGAAGAGGCTAGTATGTTCGAATTCCCGGTGGCAGTATTTACAAACAATTCTGACATGATGGAAGAGGAGAACTCTCAGAGCAAGCAGGAGGGTGAGAACAAAGATACTTTGCCTCTCAAACCTAGCGAAGGCCAGACGAATCAAGCTGTTTCGAAAAACCAAAATATTCTCCCAAAGTACAAATAAAACAAAACGAACCATCTAAGATGAAATTTTAGAAAAACGCAAAACAATAACTCCAAAAAATTGAACATTCCAAATCGGTTTTCAACATCCTCCAACCTTGCTAAAAAAGATGTTCCAGGGAGAAGTTTATCAAGAAAATCAGAAGCAACTACAACGAAGCCTGCCGTAAATGCGAGACCAATTACACCGGTAGTTCGAAATAATAGCAGAACCTCAATTCCAATAGCAACCAAGGTGAATAGCACAACGAGACCGAACGTTCGAGATCAAAAATTAACTGATCGTAACAAAAGTAGTCTCAGCGCACGTGCTGAAGCACGGAGCGATTCGACTAAACAAAAATCTCTGACTTCAGGCAAAAGTAATACATCGTTTACTCTCCCCAACAAGCCTGGACTTCAAAAGAGCCTTAAAGTTCTGCCAAAACCTTCGAACCCATCTAAACCGGTCCAATCCACAAAAAGACCACGTGACCAAATTGCCAAAAGCGTTGAACGAGATCCCTCAGAGAACAAAGAAAATGTGAATCTGAATTCGAAGAAACCTAAACTATCTCTTCCATTAAAAATCAACACAATTCCCAAACCGACAATTAGTAGACTGTCCCTCCAGGACAATAAATTGAAGCCTAAAGTAGCGGCCCCAACTCAAAAAGAAAATCTGACAAAATCGGGATCAACCACAAGCTTGCTTCAGAAAGGAAAGCAGTCAACAACAGAAAGAACTAGTGGAAGATTTGGAAGACCTCAAAATCAATTGAAAGAGGTCTCTGTTGGAAAGGCAAACAAACCAGGAATCCAATCAAAAGGTTCATCTACCGATAGAGCCAGAAGTAGCAGTGGCAGTGTCGAAAGAAAGAGCGTGAAAGAAAACTTTGCTGTTCCTAAACAGAAAAACCCTACTACAATCGTAAAAAAGGTAAACGTATCGAATACACCCAGGACAAGTACCTCTGGAACCCCTACAAATCGCTCAGGCAATTGTGGAATTTGCCAAGGAAGCCTCAAAGGAACTCAATCCCGCATGTTGGCCTGCTTGCATAAAGTTCACACAGTAATTCTTTCTAAACAAATTGAAGGTGTCTAACATCAAATAGGACTGTTTCATACGAGAGAATAAGAAGAAACCTGGATGTCCTGTTTGTAATGGCACAATAAAAGCATTGCAAAATCAGGCGTTGCCTGAGAGTAAAAAAGCTATCCATGCTTAGTGAAGAAGAAACTGAAAATGAGAAGAGGTTATATGCGTTTTATCGACTTCAATCCTGTTGAGAACTCATTCATTTATTTCAACTTGTGGTGATTAAGTATTAAAATATCTAAGAGGATATCTTAATTTTGTAAGAGATTTGTGTGTAAAACTGCTTGATATTGAGGGCTAAATCAATAATAATGATGATAGAATTTAAATATGCTATTCAGTTTTGGAGGATTAAAAAGATCTTATCCGTCAAAGTTGAACTCTCCTAAAGTACTGTAAGTTTGTAACTTAGACAAATTTATAAACAAAGTTTCAGAAAATAATGAATGTCAAGCATACAATAATTAAACAAAAATCCTATTCAACTTCGCTCATACATGCTCCCAAAGCTCTTTGGTAGAACCGTGAGGGGCCGTTTGAGTATCAACTCACATTAGTTATGTTTATTCGATCACAAATATATATATACCTAAATAAGATGGAAGCTAGTATATCAGAATCTAAAATTACAACTACTTTTTCTTTCAAAGCATTCGGTGTGTTCTCAATAAAATTTCTCTCTTGCAAATCTGTAAATCGAAAAAAATATCTCATTTATTTCGGTTTTTCAAACATGTGTTTTGCTGTGTAGAGTTATTAAATGAAGAAACGAATAATAAACCGATAAGTCGCTTAGTATAGTAGACCGAAAAATATAATACAACAGGGCTTAGACGACTCAAATGAAGATATATCTCTCTCTTATCGCGCTCACTCTTGCTGGATTGAGCTTGCAGATCCTTGCCAGTTCTAAATCCCAAGTCAATTTACCAAATAATCCTTCAATTCATCAAAAGATCGCTCAAATTCCAAGTAAAGCGACAAACAGAGCTAATCTCCATTCCAATTTTCTCCAATTCAAGATGAAAGCAAAGACAAATACCCACAGTAAAGCGTCACGTTCCAAGACGACCGCAAGCAGTACTGAAGATAGCGATAGCGGCAGTAGCTCCAGCAGTTCATCTTATGGTGTCATTTCTCAGTACACAACAACGTCGTCTGGCAACGTCTCTGCAAGCTATGTGGGTCCAACTTCTTCAGACATAGCGGCCGAAACCCTTGAAACAGTTGAAGGAATTGTGGAGACATTGAAGAGCGAAACAAACAGCACATTGGAAGCGGTTGCAAATTATTCAGCGACTGTACAAAACGAAATGAACGAGACACTCACCGAAGCATTTGCGATTTATGAAGAAACAGTGGAAGATATCAAAGATTCTGTGATTGAGGCAACAGAAGAAGAGTTAGAACACCTACGTGAAGCAGAAGCTATCATAGAAGAAAGAATCGATGAAATTAAAAGCAAAGTCCTGGCAAACGAACAACAGACAGACCAGTTGCAAATAAATATATTGGAATCACAGATTGCAGATTTTAAAAATGACCTTAAAAGCGTGAAAAGAAAACTCTCTGGAGCAAGAGCGAAAGTCGACGCTGTATCTGTATGCGGTACCTTCACAGATTGTACCACTTGTGCAGCATATCAGGGCTGTGGCTGGTGCACTGTTGAACAAAAATGTGTTGAAGGAGATGAATACGGCCCTTTAACGGATATATGTTCATTTTACAGTTATGGAAGTTGCAACGGAGCAGATTGTGCCTCTCTAACGAGCTGTGATGTAACTTTTGTATTCAATTCCAAACCTAATCATTTTTCCTTTGAAAGACATGCATAGCTAATTCAAATTGCGGCTGGTGCGCAGATCATCGAGTGAATGCTTCAGCCTGTATGGAACGACCTGCTAACTATTCTGGTATAACCAATTTTTTTGTTAAATCGCTTACGAATATTTTTCTCAGGTTGTCCAGAAAATGACTGGTTCCATTCTCTAGGAGAAAATACTATTTGTGAAGCGTTGCCATATTTACAAAAACTTAGCGCTCAGGTATACAACGATACCACAATAGCAGAAAGTGATGAGGACGATGAAGTCGAAGAGACTTCTCCTATCCCTGTACAGGCTAACGCAGTGAAGCGAAAAGTAATTTACGATAGGCAAGCTTGAAAATTTAATTACTTTTAGAACCAAGACATTCTATTGGATTTAGAATTTCAAGCAGACACATTGAATACCAAGATTAATGAACTCCAGAGCGAAGTTGATGCTCTGAAAGCTGAAATCGCTAGCGTCGACACTTCCTCATCCGCTTCAACATCATCTTTATTGGAAGTGCAAAAGAATAAGAAAGTCTCAAAAAAATCAGCCAAACGAAACAAGCGCTCTCATCTTATGAAAAAGCATGCGCTAAACTAGCTTACATGTAGAAATATTGTATTTTTTTCCTGTTTTATTGTAAAGCGTTGATAAGTATGAGCTATTTTCGGTCTGGCTAATCAAATGATCATCTGATTTCGAAGCTATTAAACTCCTAACAAAAAATAAATCTGTATACCTAGAAGAAGCAGCTTTCATAATGCATGAGAAAACGGTATGTGTATTCATTGGATTGCTTGTTGGAAACGCTCGTTTTATTGAAGTCTAACAGTATTTAGCGTTTTTACAAATCGTGCAAGTCCCAATGAAATTGCATTTAAATTGAAAACAAATTCGAATAAGAAAAGAAACTAATACAACATTTGAGATAGCGATGGCAGAAGATCAAAATTGGATGAATCTCATGCAGCAGTTAGATCCCGGAAGGGCTAAATCAAATATCGAGACACCAGAAATAGATATGAGTCTGCTAGCAAGAAGTCAATCAGTACCAGATAAAGCGATTACTTATGACGCAAAGTCGGAAGTCAGTTTACTAAATGCTTTAAATTCAGAGAAGAAACCTCTAGAGTCACTGCAGATTCTCCCATCTGACGATTTACCCACCACAACTGCTCGAAAAATGAATTTTGAAGTAAAATCCATGAAAGCTTTCAAATTAGGAGGGAAAAAAAGAAAATCGTTTTGTGTAAATGAAAAGTTTCTTGCATTTGAAAATAAGCAAGGAGAAATCGAGATATTATTGCAAAGAGATTTCTCAGTAAGAGGACGAATCCCTCAAATCAAGTCAGAAATTTTAGATATGGCCCTCCACTCAAAATCAGAAGACTCCAAACTTGCTGTTCTCACCCAAAACGAATTGCAAATCATCAAGATTATTGTTTTGGAAGACCAATTTCAGGTTACCACAGAAACCTTGAGCGCTTTCAAATTCGAAAGTAGTGATTTGCCTATGCAAATAAAATTCAAAGACGAATCAACCATAACTCTCGCTGTAGGATCTGAACTCTGCATATTCAGTCTAGAATCTAATGAGTCCAAAATAACAGATACTCAAGCACTTATAAAGTTTGATCCTCAGCCGACCAATATCATCAAAGTAAAGGAGACAGTCAGAGACTATTGCTTTTCAACTCGAAAAAACTCAATCATCTTTGTCCTCGAACATGGAAAAGCGGTACTTGTTGATGTAGCTAAAGATTCAGCTTCCTTCGAGTTCAAGCCGCTTCATACGAGAGCCCTTTGCGTTGCTGTACTGAATTATGCTCCAATAAAAAGAACAGCTGAAGAGTACTTCATTTTCGTTGGCGGAAATGGAGATTTTACGGTGCGAGATCTCAATGCTGTCGACCCACTGACTGGAGAGTACAGGATTGTTGACCAAGAGTCTTCATTTGCTGAGAAGAGTGAAGTCATATTTAGCCAAGTTGATAGTAGCATGAGCTTCCTTTTTATTGGAAAGAAAGACTTGAGAAATAATGATTGTGTGGTCATTAGTGCCTACCACTTCAGTGGTCAAGTATTATACCAACAAAATGAGTCAATTTTGTTGGATCATTGCGAAAAATTCCTAATCCAGCGCCCTCAGCCCCAGAATCTTAATGTATTAGGTGCTCAAATAATTCTCAAACATGATGAAGATGATGAGACTCCTCAAGAGGAAAAGAAGGAGAACGAAATCGAAAAGCTTTGCAATGCGAAAACCATTTTCCAAATCTTCTATCAGACTCAAGAGGCTCTTAATATTGCTGCGATAGGAGCTGACGCCATCTATCCTGGTTATGAAAGTGGGAATAAAGATTTTGTCAGCTCGAGATTGAATACAGCTGGGAATATAACAGAATCTCTAGTGGTTAATCAAGACGATATGAGTCCACATAGAACAGAACCATATTTGGAAGACAGGACTAAGGATAATGCTGACTCTAGTAATGCTGAATGCTTCGAAATAGATTATCAAAGTTTGGCCACGGAAGCAGGCGGGTATGTGTTCCCAGAAGAGAAAAAAATATCATCAGAGAAGCCCAAAGCATCAACAGAAGAGAAAACTGACAGACAGTTGGAGGAAGCTAACACAGGAAATGTTAAACCAGAAGCTTCAGAAACAGTCGAGAAATCAACAGAACAAAGCAGTGAACCCAAGAAAACCGAGAATGCATCCATTCAGGATGGTCCATACAATGTAGTTGATCAAACTTCGGAGAAAATGGACACAAAGGCGAAGCATAAAGGTGGAGCTAATTCTGGCAGCAAGAGCAGAGGTCATGGAGAGCCCAAAATTACCTACGAAATAAAGGTTCAACCACAACCAGCAGGCCAAGTAATGCAGAAGCAAGAGGATCCGAAGGCAGGAAAGAAGAAGAAAGGCAAGGCCGGAAGAAAAGATTCGGAAGCAGATCTTATTGTTGACCCTAATGCGGATAAGGGCAGGCAGCAAAATCCAAACAAAAAAGGTAGCCAAAAGGCTGGAAAACAGGAAGCAGGCGGACAAAAACAAAACCCTAAAGCCTCTGAGAATTTCAAAAAGGGAACTACTGAATACAATGTTGGTGAATGGAACTACAAAAATATTCAAGAGGAGCAAGACCCACGTGTACAAGGCAGTCAAGTGAGAGGCCGCCCTCAGAAAGAACACCCAGAAAGGGAATGGAAAGAAGACGAGTACTTTGAGAAGAAAGAGCATGGGTCGACGAATTTCGAGTTGCTTTCCATTTATTTCGACAAATTGAATAAAGAATGCATGAATTTTATTGAAGAAAAATTTGATCGCATGGAAGAAATTATCGATATGAAAGTTAACGAGAGAATGAATCGGTGGCAGCAATCATTCAATATGAATGAGATTTATCAAGAGCTGGATGATCGAATGGCTCAACTTTTCACACAAACATTTGACACTCGAGTTGTTCCTTCGATTGAGCAGTATCTCGTGAAAATGTTCGGTCAGATCGGTAGCGTAATTGAACGAGGACAGAAATACTATATGGACAAACTGAATTCTGAGCAAGCAAAGGCAGAACAATTGCGAGAGTCAATGGATCAGTTAGTAAACTCTTTCACTCAGATTTCACTCATCTTGAATACGAGTACAACAAAGAATCAAAGCACTGCAAATCAGATTGATCAGATATTGCATGAAAAAAGTAGTCAGATACTTACTTCTTTAGAACAAGTCACTCGTCTCATGCAAAAGCAAGAGCAGTTGCAGCAAATGCTTGAAACCACCGAAAAAGGAATTTTCAATACTCTAAATGAACTCAAAAATGAGCTTGGAACTCAGCTTTCGCATCTGAGCAGTGATCAAGGTATACAGCAGAAAAACCAACAACAACTGCTCCAAAACTTCCAAGAGCAATTCCAGGGATATCCATACTACTATCAACAATATTACCAGTCGAATCCCTACGGTTACCAAGGAGGCTACTCTGGACACTCGAACCAGCAAGGCCATGCCCATAAAAAATTGCAGCTGCGAAATAAACCCCGCACTGAAGGCAAGGAAGCAGAAGGGAAAGGAAGTATTGGTATGAATGTCCCTCTAGAGAGACCAATGAACGTTAACGAAGAACCAGCCGTCCAAGGAGGTCATAACCCCCTCGAATTAGAAGAACAGCTTAAACGGATGATGCTTGGGTCGAAATTAGAAGACTTGAAAAATGTAAGCTCTGATGCAGGAGGGCGCTAGTCATCTGAATCGTTGTCTTTAAGTCCCTTTTTGCGCGTTCGAGTCTGCAATATATAAATATATGACTATATAACTATAGCAACAAACAAAATGTTACTGCTCCTCAGAGGCTGAAAATTTTATGATGTAGCAAGCTTCCCTCATCACAAGAAGAGACGGCCTCACTTTTAAAAAATTACATAGAGCAGCAAGTTCTTTCCCCTTTAGATTTTTTGTTATTGCAAAGTGAATAATAGAAATACAACAACAAAGTTTGTTTAAGGTACTAAACTCTCAAATGGTAGAAGAACATGATTTAAAGGAATTAATAGAGAGTCAAATCATTCTCTGATATTTAATTCAATGAGAATTATTTCTTCAAAATTGGAATAGAGCCGATCAGGTCAGCGATTGTATTGTATTTTCCAAGAGCAGAATTTAAAGGAACATTTGAAAAGTCTCATCATTTTCTCTCTTTATATAATTGTAGTATGCATCATAATGCCGTTTGGGTTCTTGACATTATAAGTTCCTTTTGTTTGTTTATTTAACTTTGTTTTCCACTAAAATACCCGGTGATGCAAACACTGATAAAGTCTGGAATTTTCTAACTAGGCAGTTATTTTCATGATCAAATAATTGTGTGATTTACTTGGTAGATTTCTATGAAAACAAACTATTTTTTATTTCAAAGTCATATACAGCATGGTGTAGCACATTCCACATCATGAAAACTACTCAAAATAACGAACCTCACTTAGCTTCCTCTTTATCTTTCACGCTTAAATTTTCCATCTTTTTCTCAAGTTTTCCAGTTTCCTCAGTCTTTTTTGAAGGTTCTAACGAAATTAAACATTTTCAGAAGTGCTGATCAAAACAATAAGTACCAATATCCATAGAAACTTTCACAGCGTTGCTTTTGTCAATAAAATTAGCAAAATTCTTTTTCTCTTTTTGATCTTTCTCATTAGCTTCATCCATCATCATTTGCTCTTTAAGTTTCTTTAGCTCCGCCTCAACACGTTTATTCTCCATCTCATTCATCTGGAATCGTTTTTTCAAGTCAGGCAAATAGACTCTGTGGACATTATTGTGTTATTTGAAAACAATAGCTATTAATTTTAAATACTGATGGTATTCTTCACGAGCCCTTTCGATGGCTTTATCTAGAGTCTCAAATCCTTCGCCCGTAACAGAGGAAACAAACACAGCCTAAAATTTTCAGTGGAAATAGAAAATTTGATGAATTACATTTAGTCCTTGATAGTAGTCATCCAGCGCTAATGCGAGAGATCTACTTAACGTTGAAAGATAACTATCGTCTTTTTGGATATCTTCCTGTAGTCCAGAAATTAGAAAATTTCAGTTGATATCTTTCAAGTCGATTACGCAATAATTGTTATAATCTGAGAGCCATTGCTTAACTTTGTCAGGCTTGCTAACATCAGCTTTGTTGAAAACTAGGATCATTGGAAGTTTCATTCGATATAATATGCTATATTGAAAACCAGAGTAAGAAGAGAGACCCTTGTTTTGTGTTACCTGCAGCAGAAGAGCATGTTCGAAATGAAGCTGTTCGGGTTTTCGCATCTATGTAGATCGATGACGAAGACAAGTGCCTAATGCAAAATATAAGTGACTCTGATGGACACAGCTCGGAGGTACCGTTGGCAACGTAATACTTAAAGTTTTCGCGATAATTACACCCGACGCTGACCAAGTGAAGACTTCAATCTGTCCTGGAGTGTCAACAACGACGATTCTATGAAAAAAGGATGAGCGATTGTGAGGGGGAGGCATCTTGCTACTTCTTATCTTTGGATTTTTTCTCGATTTGATCTGCAAATTCATCAGCAGATGTGCTGAATAGATTGAGCGAAGTCATGATTGCTCCGTTAGGGCCGAGACCATATTGTTTCATGACATCTTTATAATTTAACTTCTTCCTGATGTCTATTTCGGGGACGTAAGGGATAAAACTCGCTGCTGGATCAAGATTGGCCAAGAGTGGAGCAGTTTTGGCATTGTCATTGTAAAACTTATCTAATTGCTGGGAAGGAGTGTTTAGAATCAAATAATGCGCTAAGTTTTACTCTGACAAAGGTCGTCTTGCCGGATCCTGCCATTCCTATGATAATCAGACATGTTGTTTCTGATTTTTGACTTTCTCGATCCATATTTGTAGATTTATCGAATTTGGCAGAATTTTTAAAAAATAGATATATATATATTGCTTATTTATAATGGATTTTCATCTTCATGTGCGGGAGCGTGAAGGAGTGATTCTTGATTAATACAAGCGAAGATACTCTTGTGTCGCATTCGGAATAATTTTAAGAGTTCTTACAGGCCTTTGTCGCTTGTTGTGTATAGGAAAGAAAGATAGCTTTTGTGTTTTTTGTTGCAAAGTTCGAAATTCGCAAACTTCCATTGTTTAGTATCAAATAATGAGCAAGTGAGTGTGTTGTAAGATTCATTTTCATGTTATTTTTTATTTTGACAAAATTCATTTTGAGGCAAATGGCACAAAAATCAGTTATGCAAAGCTGCTGAAATATAAAAGTTACTATATTTTCAGACTAAACATTTGAAAGTGCACCCATTCAGTTTTTGGGAGTGTTGTTATACATAAAAGTGGACACAGGACACTTCCGATAATGATTCCAGCGAATTACTCAAAACGAAAAAAAGTTCTCTGAAGGGTATCCAATCTGTCTCAGTAGCACTCCAACAAGGTCCTTCATTGCGTTTGGCCCACAAAATCCAATTAAAGTGTCGTTGGACACCTCCGGCATTGTTTTCAATATCATTTCTTTATTCACATAGCCCATGAAGCCTCTCCAATTTTGATCAGCCTAAAGAGAGAAAAAGTTTAAATTGTTTTTCTATGCAGAGACTATGAATGCTTACTATATCAAGAGTATAATCGACCTTAATTCTCTCATCAAGACCTAGCTCGCTTAATTCTGCCTTCAGCAAAATGTCTCCCTATAGGACAAGAAGTAATGAGGATAGAAATTAGAAAGAAAAGCTACAATTGATTTGTTCGCATATAAAAGACGTGCTTGAGTTTTGTCCTCTTTGTTTTCGTGTATAGTCCTGAGAATCTAGAATAGAAAAACTATTTAACGAAAACATTTTATTCATAAGATTATACCTGATATGCAGGAGTAATTCCTGTACCTCCAGTGATCATTCCGATATTTTTGAACCGTCTTTCGATCTTATTCCGTGATGTTCTTTTTTCAATGTAAAATGACAATTTCACGCTTTTTGCTAATAAGAAAAATGTCTCACCCGATAGAAAAAAGCCCATTTCCCAGATACTTCAGTTTTCCCAAGGGTCCAATAACATTCACTTCACTTCCGACCTAGAGTAATTTTAATCCATTTGCTTTTTGTAAAAACAATCCTACCTGCAACTCTTCCAGATGAGGAGTAAACTTTCCTCCTTCGGGAAATAATGGATGTGACAGAGGTCTATAGATCTTGACGAGTAAATCAAAAGCTCCCTGTTTGCAGTATGAAATTTGATTTAGTGGAACATTTGAATAAAATGAATGCAACTTTCTCCTTGAGGTCTGAGATTGGAGTATATTTTCTTTGAGTATAAACTTTTTTCCCTTCAAGATCCAATGAAGCGAGTCTAACAAAAGCAACTCATGATGTATTCAGATCATAATCTCATACTCAAGTGAGATATGTTGTCCAGGATATATTCCCAAAGGCAACGTTTTGTCAGGCAGCTCGAACCTGAATAATTTGGTATCGTGCGATTTTTTTTCAATATGAACAAGCCGGCATTGCAAAACAGAACCTTTTCCAAACTTCTGCAAATTGCCTTCATATGCTGAAAAAGAGGCTCTAAAGATGCAGCGATTTCACAGGAACCTTACCTTGGCAGAAATGACAGCTTTTTGAAGCCTGAAATATACTTGTGAATCATTTTGGCTATGTTATTTGAATGATAGGATTATTCTTTTGTGAAATAGAATATGTGTCAACAAATCTTTCAATAGTATAGAATTATTAAGAAATAATTGAAAGCTGGGATTTAACTTGTTGATTGGACAAAGACTTGAGAAAAGAATCCTTTCGCTTCATAGAAGTTTGAGATCCCTGCTGTGAATTTGACTTGATAGGACGAAATCTCTAAAAAAAGTTTGGACTTAGAAATCTCCTGTAACCTCAAGTAGGACTGCCATCTTCCACGACAACACAATTTTATTTCAATATTTTTCAGGACAAATGTGATAAGAAAAGCTCGAATGAAACGACTCGTATATACACAAATCTATAGGATGGTGCTGTCCATACTCTTTCTAAATTCGCTTGTCATCAAATATACACTATATTGGTGAAACCTACTTCTAAATCATTTAGTTATCAAACTCTATAAATTCAGCGTCTGATGACCCTTCTTCATATTCTTCATTGTCCTCTCTAAGATCATCCTATATACACGATTATTGTTTACAAATGGTGAAAAGAAATATTATTGTACGGCTGTAGCTTGGAGATAAGTGTCGAAGTTCTGGTTAACATCGTCTTCGTCGCTAACAGAAACACTCGAATCAAAATCTTTCTCTTGCTCTTGGTCTTCTTCAGCCTCATCGACCATCATATCTTTTTTGTTCTTAGAGGCAGCCTTCTTTTTCTTTGAAGCAGTCTTGACTTCAACGTAATTTTCAAAGGCTTTATCATCGCCTACAGAATGTAAGTTTATTTTTTGGAATAAGAGTATTATTCTACCTTCTTCATAGACTACGAGTGGTTTTTTGTTGACGGTAAGGCTCTTTGTTTGTTTTTTGGAATTGTTATAGCTTTCCTGAGCATTTAATAATAAATCTATTTTCCCTCTGAGCTTCATAAGATTTCCAATATTTTCAGTTCTTTTTCGGAGGATAGACACAAGAGGGCGGAGGAGCTCAATAAGTTTCGGGTTTTGCATAATCAGGAAGTTGTGGTGCTTGAGGGTTATTTTCAACCAGAGCAGGAGATTTTTTGATTTCACGTTTCCTGAGTTGAGATAAGCAATTAATTTCTCAACCAAGGCTGGAACTTTCGATGCAAGGACTTGCTTTATTGTTGTCTCTAAAACCAACTCATCCTGTAAATTGATATTTAGCTTTTCAGAAATATTGAGTTCGGAAATTTACGTCATTTTGGAAACAAAATTCAAGAAGTTCTTGGTCGTTATTATGGAGAGCTTGTAGTAACACCACCGAAAGTGATTCGTTTCTTAAATCCTTTTTGGTATGGTTAAGCAATAGCACTGATATAAATTCTTTACTCCAGAAATCTGCTCTTTCTCAGGCTTTTCGAAGTTAAACATCTGAATCAATGATTGAGCATCACGATTATTTGTTTGGGTTCCTGAAATTTCTTCGTCAATCATTCCATTCTTGGTTGCAAACAGTTCAGTCTCTCCGATGACATAAGTTCCAGTTGAGACAGGTGTCTTCGCGGCAGAGGTCTGTAGAGAAGAAAAAAGTTAATAAGTGGCTGTAGGAATCAGCTGTTACCTTCTTAGCGGATTTTTTGAGGGCTGTATTAAAGAAGTCCACCAACTCAGTCTCAATTTGCTTGGCATCTTTTTGATCTCCTTCACTTGTTGTCAGCGAAAAAATGTTGAATACTACCGCTTCTTCTCTTCTTGCTGCAACCTAGTCAGAGGTGGCTTTCAAAAAAAAAAGCAAATGCTGAGGATATACTATGATTTGAGCTCCATCTATGAATTGAATTCTCTCAAGGAATGGTGTCTTGAGTTTAATATCATATTTGTTCTCAATTGTTGCTGTGCCCTTGTTAACGTGGATGAACCAAAGGTGGAGATTAGAGGCATTATGTCCAAGGATGATAAATCGTCCTTTAGAGCTCTTAACGTATTCTACGTATTGGAGTTTGAGTGTAGATGCATCAATGTTTGCAATTGGGATATCGCCCTCTCCCATAAAGAAGCTGATATTTTCGTCCTTTGCGAATGCAAGAAAAGTCTTGGAGCCTTGCAGGGTCTTAAGTGAGGAGAAAGCAGTGCATTGGGAGTTGAATTTAGCCTCTATGCTCTTTAAAAAAAAAAAGAAGAGGTTAGATCGATGATGAGAAAGATGTCGATTGAATTACTTTCGTAGCGAAGTTCAAGAGATAGACTGAGTTCTGAAGAGAATAAAGAACGTGGTTTTCATCTAAATAGGGACGAACGATAATAGGTCCAGCGATTCCTTTCTTCTCGATTTTATATTGGCTTGATGTCTAGAAGAAAATATGAGATATAAGGGTGAAAATTTCGCAAAACGTACTTGCATCGCAGACAAATCCCAGCGTTTGATGATTTTGTCAGATCCAGTTGAATACAACAGATTATTTTGTGCATCATATTCAACACAATCAACCGAGCCGCTGTGAGCTAAGGAAAGCAAAATGTTAATTCAGAAATTTCAGCAGTCTACCTGATAAACTATTTCGGACTTTCTTTGTTTTATAGTCGATCAAGAGGATGGATCCCTTCTTAGTACCTACAGCGAGAAGCTCCTCTTTCAGGCCATTCTGGTAGCGGTTAGAATGTCAAACTCAAAGAAATAATCTTTACTCGGGCTTCAGTAAAGGAGAGACTCGAGAACGGAATTTGGTCCTTGAATTGCAGATCGTGCTTAGTTTTTTCATTGATTGAGTGAATCTAAGCAAGTGAGAATGATTATTTGAGATCCAAATAAATGATTTACAGAGAGGGTATTATCGCTTGAGAGGCGAAGAAGTTGTTTATGATTCGAAGTGAATCTGAGGTAGTAATCTTTCTCGAGTTCCATATTGTTAAAGATATTTATTTACTGCAATCTAATTTCTTTATTAAACAGCTGAATTGCGAAACACCAAATCGGCATTCTTAGTGCAACGATTTATGAGGAGAATTTCTTTCCTACTATTTTTACGATTTTTGAAAGCGCACAAGATGTTTTCTTTCATTCTGCGTGAGATATAAGAATCAAAGACATACATACACGCAGAATTTCTTTAAAGCCGTATACACAATAAAACCTAATGAGGTCATTTTTTTTATTCAGTTTGACTTTAAATAAAAATCATTTCCAGACATATCAATAAATGCAGCCCTGTGTTTGGCAACAATAGAAACAGAACATATTTAAGTTATGGTTATTCATGAAATATTTGGAGAGAAGGTGCTAAAATTCAAAGAAATATTTGGAAATATTTGGAAGCGTTTGGCAGTCAATTATAAGAAAAAAGAAATAATCAATAAATACTCGGACTGCACTCTCCGATAATTTTGTATGCTCAACAAATATTTACTTTCCTCGATCAAAATGTGACAGAAATTGCATGATATTTTGGACATAACAATCGAGAAGGAGCAGAATTTACTACTTGTATAAATAATGCAAATTCTCTAAGTCAAAATAATTTACTGAATTATCTTTTACCAGGTTTCACAATGAAAAACACGTTATTTTTAGTTTGATATTTCCTACCTTGCCTTTTATGGCTTAAATATGTTCAAATATGGCTTATTATGGATGTGATTATGTATTACGAATATGATTATTTATTTTATTGTAAATTCTGTAGCCTATTATTATTTAATCTGTTTGTAATTCAATTTGATTATGCCATTATTACAACAAGGCTTATGCAATATGCTCTATTCCTTGATAGAAGAGAACAGCTTCATGTAATTCGAGAAGAAGTTTCTGTTCCTCTCATATTGCTCGGCTGTCTCAAGATCATCAACTCTCAAGAGTGCTTCTTCCAGCTTGGCTCCTCCTTTCAAACGCTTCAGAATCTCAATCAAGACCAGAACGGCCTTCAGGTGGAAATTAATTCCCCTCTGTTGTTCCAAATTCAACACTGTTGCAAAGTATTCTCTGTAATCAAGTTTGGGATCCTTGAGGCGTTCATTCAATTCAGCTTCACTTCTCTTGCGAGAACTCAAGAAATTCTCATATTGCTCTTTCATAGAATACAGAGCTTTTAACTCCAGCTCTAGATTCTGAGGATAGAATAACTCTGAAACAGAGTTAGTTTGGTATTTCCAATTAATTGCCTTGTAGAAGGTGAGCAATTCCATCGCGAATTTTCTTCTTCTGGCTTTAAGTTTAATCATTTTACTCATCTTAAACGATTTGATCTTTTCAATGAGCCAGGTGTTGGCGTCGAGATATTTGAAATATGGGAACTTGAAGTGAACGTTATCATACTTGTTATATTCAAGAGCAGCTCCATAGTTCACCAAAAGGTATCTGTTACTCATTCTTCCGTAAAAAACGTACACTTGAGATTCCTTCTCAAACTTTTCTTTCGACATCAAACCCAGGTTCTCCTTTCCCCAATCTTGATCGTCAGTAAAGGTTCTCGAAGGGATTTCTTTGAGTTTTTCGCTCTCTCTTTTCAGCTGTTCAAATTGCTCAAGACGAATATCTTCCAAATCTTTAGAAAGCACTTCTGTATAATGTTTCCAGGCCTCTCGTTGGAAGTTGGAGGTAGAAGCTTCCACTTCTGTAATAGCTTTCAGAGCGTCAGGCAAAGTAATTTTTCCCTCTTGGAATTGTGATTGTAACTTTGCTAAGTAAGAAACAATTTGATTCACAAAGAATATGGTAAAGGAGTCTCCCCAATTCAAATTATTGGCGAGATAATCATTTATCTCCTTGATTTTGAGTTCCAGAGACTGATCCGACTTACTCTCTTCTTGCTTTTTTTCTTCTTGTCCATCAACTTTGGTTTTGTCATCGACTTCCACTTTCATTTCAGCAAGTTCTTTCTCATAATCAAAGTCGGATTCGCTATCAAGTTCAATGCTTCCATAAGAACCATCTGTACTTTCAGCATGTTCATCATTGAGACTGTAATAGGATTCTCCCTTAATATTTCCAGTCGTATTCGTGATATCCTCTTCTTCAGGGTTCACGGTGTTCTTATAATCGTGGACCCTGACTCTCTCGTGATTGAAGAATTCACCAATGATACAGATACTGATGTATTTTAAAGGAACTTCGTCATGACGTGTGAAAAGGCTGATGTACATCCACTTGATTTTCTCGTACGTGAAGAATTCACTCTTCAAAATGGTCGGATACTTTTTTGCAATGTCAGCGATGGCTTTAGCTTCCTCTTCAAAATTTTTTTTTGCTATCTTTGCCAATCTGATTGACGCCTTGTCTTCGATCTGATTTAAGAATTCGTCGGGCCAGTAGGTTGCTGTTTCAAACACAGGGAAATTTTCAAACATATTAAACCATTCTGATTCCTTCCCTTTTGAATGCTCATATAAGCAGTAGACAAGCAGCATTCGAAATTCCCAAGTATTATTTCTGAATGGGCAGTAGTAATCAGGATTTTGCTCCAAGATAGGCTGGAGGGTCTGATAGTACTCATTAGTCTTGCCAGAGAAGAAGTATTCAGGGTTTTCTTCAAAAATGGTCTTGAGAGGACTCTCCCAGGCATTCTGAGCCGTCACCAAGCAAGAGCGAGGTACCCACATGAGAATGTCGTTGGGTTGAATATCCTCAGTAGCATAAAAACCTCCATATTCTCCTCCGTTTTTGGTTTTAAATGTCCCAAACCAAACTTTGTTCAACTTGAGCCCTTTGGCTGACATCTGCTCCCAGTATCTTTGTCGCTCGGGAGGAAAATATGGAGCTACAAAGCTCGAATCGTTCTTTGTAAGCTTCTTCTTGTGTCTGAAGTATTTTCCGATGGTGCTGTTCTTAGTCTCCATCTGCGATTAAAAAAAAGATACACGTTCAAGATTAATTATTATAGATGTATTTTATCAACTGGAATTAATTATTTGTTGATCACTGAAAAATAACTGCTTTTCAATCATCATCATTACCAACTATGCTTTGAGAATATTGCTTCGACTATAATGACAACTGACAGATTCATTCAACAACTCTCTGGGGAGGGGTAATTACAAGAAAAGCTACTTATTAAATCATTAAAATTTGTGCGAATTGATTCTCGTGCTCACTAAGTAGGAGAATTTCTAACAATAATTGTGTGAAAATACGAAATTGCTACTAAATGAGAAATGCTTGAGTTGAGAGGGAAAAAAATGGCAAGAAATCGCTTATGGTTTTGAAGTTTTTGGTATTGTGCCAAAAGGTTCTTGCTAATCTCAGATCAGCTTATTTTTATTTAAATTTTTTCAATAAACTGCTTCACAAAGGAAATACATGCCGCAAGATACCAACCAGGAATGCACTCAAACTTATTTTGAATGCCATGTTTGGGCACAAGTGGTGCTTGTAATAAGCCTTGTCATAATCATGATAATCTTGTCGATTATTGCTTACAGAGTGATTAAATCGAAAAAAAGAAAGGGACAATTCATTGTTAAAGTAAAGGCAATCAAGGTCAGAGAAGACAAACTCGAAGCGTTTTCAAGAGGTTCCAGAGAATCCCTTGAACTAAAAGCGGCTGAGCTTAATCATTCAAATTCAATTTCGGCAGCAAATAATATTTTAAATGAGCCGTCTTTCGAAATTCATCAAGATGACAAGAACCCTTCAAACTCTTATGGCAGTGCATCAATTGCGCTGAAATAGCAGGTTCAGATCAGCTTGAATGTGGATGGGTTCTCATTTTCACAGAGACGATAAGGCTGTTATTTATTCATTTTTGATATCATATACTTTTTTTGGAATAATTGTGAGGAATCTACTTGTATCTAACTCAATACTCGTTTTCATTATTTATACGTTGAGGTTTGAAAAAAATTTTCTCACTTTACAGTGCCATTGCTGTAATTCAATAATTCTGAGAAAAACTCAAAAAATAGCTGAAGCAGTTTTTTTTTAAAAAAAACAAGCAAAAAGAAAATGAATCCGTTTGTTGAATTACAAGGCTTAATTCGTATTTGTTGAATCCAATTCTCTTGGCTGATCCTCTAATGGTGACTAAGAATAGAGGATCAGAATCCCTAATCAGCAAAAAAGTGTATCAGATGAGCTTTTTTAAGAGGGAAATTACCATATGTAATGATACAGATTCAATTCACAACTACCAAATCACGAAATATATCTGAAAGTTCAACCGCTTGGTAATTTTCGATAGTTTTGTGCGCAATCAGGTAAACAGTTGAGTAGCAACAAACCAAGAAGCTCTTTTGTGACTTATTTGGAAATATTTAAAACCTTTACGAAACTAAACTCAGTGATAAAGGCTAATGTTGAATAGCCGGCTGAGACTTCGAATTAAAACTGCTTCAAAAGTGAAAAAATCCAACCTAGAGAATAATTTGTGCTTACGATTACATGCATTATACAAAGTACATCATCCTTTTTATCGTTTTTTATGAAAGCATTGGCTACTTACTCTTTGAAGAGCACAGTATTCACTCTTTCACTCATCTACTGTTCCTCACAAGTTTAATGTATTAAAATATTATTTGAGAGGAAAATTTATAAAATCTTTCTTATCTTCGAGTTAACTTAGTTGAGAATAAATAAAAAAATAAATAAAGGAAAAATGAATTCAAACAATGATAGCAAGCTAAATAGCATGATTAGTAATATTTCAAAGACTGAGTTCTTTGTTGAGCAGATCAGTGCTGCCTATATCAACAAAACATTAGGACCAAATTTCTTGCTGGAGATTTTGAGCATTTTTGAACTTGGATTACTCTTTTACAGAATCAAAAAATTTGTAATGTCAAATACACGGCGCTATCTTTCACTCTGTAAAACTCACACTCAGCTATTTCAGAAAGCTTCAGAAGAAAAAGATGATAAAGACGTATTTTCGTACAAAAACTTGAAAGTAACTACATCTCCGGATGAAGCATCAGACCTCAAAAGAAAAATAAAAGCGCTTGTGTCGAAGATCGAAGGAGAAAAGCCAACAGAAGGATTCAATCAAAAGTTTGCAGAAGAGCTATCCAGAAGCGGAAAGGTGTTAGGAATTACAACACAATTGCCAATTAATGACGAGAATTCTTTGACTGAGAGACAATTACTTATCCAACAAATAGCAGAGGGTTTACATTTGATACGGCCTGCAATTTATTGTTTCTCGCAGCTTTTCTTTCAGCAGATGTCGTATAAGCCATACTTGATTTCTTTTTTCATAGACCTTTCGCGGCTGCTACTCGAATTGAAGACGGGGCCATGGAGTCTGGAGAGATTCAAGGAATTTAAAAGAAGGAATATTGAAATCTTCTTAAATTATTTGCTACGAAATCCCTTCTACACGGAAATCTTTCGTAACCGATTCCTTGATCCTCTACTTGATCGATTCTTTCCCAATTTACCTTTTTTGAAGAAACTTATTATCTACATCATTGAAGTGCGATCTTCTCTTTCTGTTTTAATGTAACTTAATTTGCACCAAGTATAAACACTCCTGTTTTACTTTCCAATATTCTACTTCATCTTTCAGAAATGCCACTTTGTTATAGACGTTTAAATGGTATTGGTTGTTTTGTTCCCTTCATCACTAACTCTCAATACGTTGATGTCAATCCTGAAAGAAATGGGCTGGAAGAAATGTAAAGAAGTGCTCTTTTTCAGAATTTTCAAATGCGCTCAAATTGGAAATTAATGTTTTGAAGAAAATCGCAGCAGCAATGATCCTAATGCTCGAGCCGAATTCGAAATATTTCAATACATGCAATATATCTGAAAAAAATTTCTCTAATTCAACGACACCAAAGGTAGAGCCTTGCTCCTTTGTTTTATCATCTGGCTCCCAATAATATTTCGTGTTTCCAATGAATTCATTTTAGGTATCTTAGTGCTTAATTAACAGTCCAATTTAACTTTTATTTGTTTGTCAGTCATTCTTTTCAAATGCAAATAGGATTGCAATTGAAAAATATATTCATTTACTCGCAATAGAGATGTACATATCGTGAGTGCACTCACCCTCATTATGTAGATTTTGAAAGGGAGCAAAAAATTCGTTGCTCGAAGCAGCTTAAGTGAATTCAAGAGAGTAGTATTATTTAATTTACCAACTGGAATTTTAAAAACTCGTGAAAGATATAGCAGAAGTTCTCTGAGTGTGCTAATGAATATAGCAAATATTGGTTTTCAGGGGATGTCAAATGATCTGAGCAATTTTGAAATCAACCCTTTGAACGTAAAGCAATGTTTTAAAGTGAGCCAAGCCATCGATCAAGCTCTCCAAAATGAAGCAAGGCAATATCTGAACACATGTGAGAAAAACCCACGTTTTTCACTCCTTCTCCTTGAGATGTTTCACGACCAGAATGAGGTAGACCCTTTCATATTGAGCAATCACAATACAATTGCATATTTGAATTTTCATTCCATTAGGACGCTTTTATTCGACAACAGTCCCTTATCTGTTTGAAGGGTGTCATCGCAAGAAACTGGGGCAATAGGAAACAAAATTCGAAAACTCAAAGTGACTTGAATTTCTATTCAAAATGCTCACCTTCCAATGTAGCTTTCATCAGCAATGACATTAAAACGTCAATAAGAAAAGTTCTTCCCGAATTTTTGACACACTATCAAAACAAAGTGTTCAGAAGCCAAATTGATGAAGTTATTAGATTGATAGCCAAACACGATTTTCCTGAATCTTTCCAGCCACTTTATGAATATTTCTTCACAAACTTGAAAGCTTTCAATGAACTGATAGCATCAAACAACCCTCCTGACTTCCTAAGTGACGCAGTTTTTAACTTTTTCCGAACGATGAACTTCGTAATCAAAGAACAGATAAGAAGAAGAAAGCATAATTCCAAGGATCTCTTTTATGCTTGCTATTTCAATCTGCTTGGTGGGTTTAGCAGTATCTGGACTACATTCACATCCAATTTTAAAAACTTGCTGGAGACAGTATTACAAAGCAAAAACGATGACAATTTAGAGAGATTCCTTGTGCTTGTGAGGACTTTCGATAAAATTGTATTGAACCTGTTAGCTTGCGGGTTCGATGAGATCCACACAGAGTAAGCAACATTTCTGCTTGGTTTATTTAGTTCATTTATTATCTTGTACTTTAGGGAGTCTGCCATGAAATTAGTCAAATTAATTCTACAAAAAGCGGGAGACTACTTGGAACTGATCAAGAATCTTAAAGGCCAGCAAGGACCAGTAGTTTTTCACATAAATAAAAGTCTGGCCAAGGTCGTCCACTCATTATCACATTTGCAGAGCGTGTTTCCTTTACTGTTCACGATTATTCTTTCAGATTACATGAGCTTAACTCAAATCATCATTCAAAATAATGATTGGTTCTCTCATGACTCCGTCGTGAAAGCAGCATTGCTCGCTTTGAATAAAATCTTGAACACATTCACTTATTATGCAGACCCGATTCAGTTCCAGCAAAGTCCTCTAGCTCCATCACCATTGAAAAATTTTGCAACGGAGCAGCAACTATGCAATGAGCAATATACAAACTATTTTACCGAAAGTGTTATTGAGAACTATTTCAACAGCTTTGTACTCAGGATCTTACCCATTGGAAAAGAAAAAATTTATAAGGAAATCAGTAGCAACGATACTCTCGTTGAATCAGGTAACTTGATAACCTTCTTCACATTTTGAACAAATTTTTTAAATTTAGAACTTGAGGCTTATCTTGATGACACGATTAAAGAGATTGATAATACACTCTATAATATCGCAATGGCGACCATAGAATCCTTGGTGAATCGTTTTCCTCTGCTCTGCGTGAAGCTTATTCACACTGTGGCTGCCAAAGCTGTCCAATGTATGTTCAATTTTCTCTCATCTCGCAATGTGCTGATTTTTATCTGGATACAGCTTCCTTAAATGATATGCCTGGTATATATCAAGATACCATCTTTGCACTCGTTGGTTTGCTTCCGAAACTTTACGAAAAGCTCAAAATTCCTGCAGACCAATTTATGGATATTCTCCAACTCATTAAATATCTCAAAGAAAACTTCAAAGATTATCCATTTTTCGCAAGTCGTATCCCCATTCTTTTGAACAGATGGCTCAGGATCCTTAACCGTATGATTTTTTGCATGCCAAGATGTTGCAATAATACTTTTTTGTTAGCTGAGCTGTTGTCACAGCTTGCTGTGCTCATTCTCTCACTTATCGATACCTCAGGCGATTTCATTATTCGCTATGAATGTTGTATGTGTCTCAAAAATATCATAAAAGGAGATCAGAACTTAAAGATAGACTATGGAAGCTTGCTACCCAAGCTCACTCCAATTATCCTGAATCTACTTGATAAATTCTTTTCTTCAAACATCGTGTGGCCATTATTGAACCTTTTAAATGAACTATTGAAGAAGGCGCAATACACCGTTGCTACCACCGATCTGATCATAGCATTTCAGAGCGACAGTTTCAAAAAATTGCTGACCACTGATTCAGAACTTCTGATCTCTGCATTAGTGGAAACATTCAAAAATATTATTGTGTCATTTGAACCTGGAGACAAAATCCCTTCCATATTTGCTCTAGCTCTCGAGTTTGTGGACGCAAGATTACAGGCATTCATAATTCCTCTTATTCCTTTATAACATGCAAGCAGAAAGGCCTAGATCATAATATCCTGCGACTATGGACTTTTCTTACAAAAGAGTATACCCACGAACAAGGTCTCAATGATGCTATGAAAAAATTATTCCTCGTAAGGAAAAAAAAATTTATCTGAGAAATGAATACTAATGGTCTGATAGAAATATTTCAACAAGCTAGACACGACCACGGACCCTATCATTTATCCAGTCCTCCTTGAATTAATCGAAGAGTATATCCTCTTAGGATTGTTGGAGCAGGATGTCTATCTTGGCATCATTCAACTTGCCGAGAAAAAATATGAATTGACCATGAATGTCCAAGAACTCAATGAACTCGTGATTGAAATAAGATCCTCGGTGTTGGGTCTCATGGCAACTCTGATATTGATCTTTCTGAATAACAACAAGAATGATGCTCTGATGCACTTTGAGGTATCTTAGATTGCCTCATTTTAAAATTTACAGTGATAGAAACTCTTGAAATTCTGTGTGACCGATATTATGACACCGATCACTGACAAGACCATGAAGGGGATTAACCGCTACAGAACAGCAATAATGACGCTCTTCAATAGATTCATTATTAATGACGCTGGAAAGATTCTCACAATAATTAAAAGTAACTCTTCAATCATTCACACAACTTGAGAGGGATCTACAATAATATTATAGATAGCAATATCAACATGCAAGACTTTATTGATAACTGGATTTCAAATATGGATTGTATAGCCTCCTTCGCTTCAAGGTATTCAAATTTTCTCACAAAGTTAGAAAGGAATTGCTAATTTGTCCCAAAATTTATTCAATAGGAGAATTAATTGCATCGCTATCCTCCAAGTCATCCCTCTCATTGATGATACAAACTACTTCAGGGGTAGATTTTCACATTTCGTTCGATGGACACTGCCTGAAGTCAGAGCCTTCATTGAAAACGTTAATACTGGAGTCGTTCCGAACAAACTCAAACAAGGTATCATAGCATTATTTGTTTCGGACATAGAATTAAGATAAAAACATTTTTTCCTCGTAAGGGGGGCGTGCGCAAGTGTCACAGTCAAGATTGAATGACTATAGAATTAGTGACCGCAAGGAAGAGATTCGCAAGACACAATTATATGAAAATCTTGATTTTAGACAACTTTTTGTTTCAAGGTTCAAAGTAACCTACCTACGACTTGAGATTGAAATTTAACCTTTTTTTTCTTGTAATTCTTGTCTAGGAGGCCATTTTGAAGCATGGTTTCGATGAACAGACAATTGCAAGCTTACTAGCAGAAGAATCAGTGGCTCAGAATTTCTTTGCTGTCCTTCAAAGTTAAAATTTAGTTGTCCAGTGTAAAGAGGCTTAGTTCAATTGGATGATTTATCCGTAATCATGCAAAGATAAGAAGTAGCTATCATTCAGCAGCAATAAAAAAACATCGAGGGTCTCTCTATTTGTTATGAACTCTTCATATCCAGAAAATTTCTCTTGTTCTTTTCTGAAAGTCATACAAATAAAATGAAAATTAAACTCAATATCGGATTGACATTGCTGGAGTATTCACCTTCAAAGGGTCTTATTCATCTTATCACACAGCGTCTTTAAGTTGATCGATGATCCAGAATTCTCAGAAATATCAAAAATCAAAGCTTTTGAATTGTTTATTTGAGGAGAAAAATGCAGAGTTTTACACTTTTTTGGGAAGTTAACTATTGAGTTTAGAAAAGCAATGCTTCAGCAGAGAATTTCCTTTGTGTATTTGTATTTTTTCAGATTCATTTTCGAATCTATTATTTTTCATCAACCCAACTTCAATTTTACACTTGGAAGGTTCCAACTTCTGAGTTGATGCTGAAAATAAAACAAGACACTAGCTTATTTAGCAAAGGAAGAGAGAAATCATCAAACTTCGAAGCACGAAATTTAATTCAAATCTTGGAGCCGGAGGAGATTCATGAACTTGGAGTGCAAAATTCTTATAAGAATTTATTCTCGAATCATTTATCAATCTAAAATACCGCAAATTAAATCATTAATTAATATCGAGGGTGCTGCTGGAGCGACGCTTTATGGAAATTCTGATGAAATGAGAAAGGCTTCCAAAGAACAGCACAAAGTATTCATATTTAATGTTTTAAGGATTCACTGAAATGGATGCGCCATACCCCTCCGCAAAGACATGTAAGAATTTTTGAACAAGAGAGTTGAATTTGTTCAGAATTTGAATATAGTTGAACCTACCCGTCCAAATCATATTTGTAAAGGCGGTTTGGTAGCAATAATCAATGGTTTGAGACAGTTGGCTGAAGAAAAATGGAATTAATAATTAATATATCCAGCAACTCTTCAAGCCAAGAACCGAACTGACATTTTTCGAGAGGTATTGGTCAAATAGGTCTATGCTTTTGCTCACCGTCACAGCGATGATAAAAATTTTCCCAAAATTGTATCATATGTTTAAAAATTAAAGTTCAGATACAAATATTCCAAATTCTTCTCTGAGAACGCAAAGTAAGTCACAAAAATAGAGTTTGGAAGCTTTATTTTATTATGGCAGAGTTAAATGTTCGGTCAAACTTCCGAAAGGAAAGAGAGAATTTTGGCAATTCCGTTTCTGAACGACGCAAATAATCTAGCTTAGCCACGAAAACCGCTAAAAAAAGCACATAATTTGCTATCTTCACAGGTACCCACCAGCAGAGAATAAAATAAGTATAATTAAAGTATTAAAAGGTTTGGTTACTCAATTCCATCTTTAATATTGAGTTAACTGTGGTTCCAGAAAGCTTTTTGTAGAATTCTGAGCTCTTTCGTTTCACGAAATAATGCTTGGCTGAGAAAGTAGAGTAGTTAGATTTCCAATTAATTATTTTAACAGCCTTTAGATTTTATTGATATTTAATTAGCAGATTCTAAAATAGAACAAAAACATTTTAATTTTGATAAATCTTTTCGTAGTTAGCTTTTCTCATTTTATTGCTGCATATTATGAAATTTAACTGCATTTGTTCCGGTTAGTCTTAACAATGTAGGAAACAGTTCCTAATTCTCTCATCTAGACCTCTCCACAAATCGCATATGTGTTTAAAGGAAGGAATTTAAGTAATTTTGCAAATTTTTTTTTTGAAATAACGCTATTAATTGGATATATAATACGACGGCTCGACTGTTATTTTATAAAAATTTTGCGATTCTTAATTATCTAACAATTGAAAAATGCAGTATCCTTTCGGACTTGGCCTAAATCCATTTGATCCCAATTTTTTGTACTTTGCACGGCTGAACCCATATCATCGACTATCAATTTTCGGTCAGCAGATGGCTCAAAGGATGTATTATAGAGCCCATTTGATGGCTACTCCCCATATGGCTTCTTATGATGAGGATATAATTCAAAAAGTTAACTCTGTGCAGAGTGATGAAACAACTGATTCCGCCATTTTGGATCAGCAGCCGACCAAAAGTGAGATTAATGAAAAGTCGACTTTGCCATTCCCACCGCTTGTCTCCAAATCGAAGAAGATTTGCAAGAAAGAGGCCGATTCCAAAGTAATAGTAGAAAAAAATAAAAAAAGGCGCACCTGGTCAAAGCAGGAAGATGAGCAAATCTTGAAACATGTGAAGGAGCTCGGCCTAAACTGGGCCGAGATTTCGAAAGCGATGAATGGGTCTCGTTCACGGAAACAAATCCGAAGAAGATATTTAAACATTCTCAGCCCCACCCTAAAGAATACTGAGTGGACTGAAGAAGAAGACCAATTACTGTTGGAGATGTTCAAAAAGCTGGGAAAGAAGTGGGGCGAAATTTCGAGAGCATTCGTCGGAAGATCAGAATTCAACGTAAGAAATCGATTTTATAAGAAATATCGGAATCTTCTCACAGAAAATTCTCCTCAAAGCATGGATGATAGCAAAATAGAGCTTGTAACAATCAATTGTAAGGTGGAGGACCAGATTATCAAATTAGAACACCAAAATTAGAAAGAAGATACATCAGGTAGCAGTGTGTTTCAACATAAATACAACGTTTCAAGAACACAAATATGAAGATTTTTATGCAGATTGCATGTATGGCTGCAATTTGATTACTTTATAAAATATAAACACATTTCTCTCCTTTTTTTCTGAGTTCACTTATTTGAATGTGCATTTATTTTACAGAGTTAGTAGCAAACGCAGACAAGTATGATATGACTCAATATGAAATCCCATTGAGATTTACATTTGTAGAGTTATACTTTCTCTTTTATACTCTGTCATTTGAATTTTATTAAAAAAATTCAGCACGTTCGCACCTGAATTTAATTTAATTAAAGATTGATGATCTCTTTTTATCATTTCCGGATTCTTAGTTGCAAGGAGTGACGGCTAGAGTCGAATCTAATGAATTAAAGTGAATTGTAAGACGCTTTGGGTCTGAGGCGCGAAACTACCGTTGTACTCCACAAAAAACATATCTAATTTTAATTGAGTCGACTGGCATTGCTTTACAATCAAAACCTCCTCTCTAAGAGGAAATATGATAAGAAAATCCTTTGTATTGCCATGTCGAATGAGTAGGATTGCTCATGCTAATCAATTGTGATCTATTCAAATGCAAAAAGAGAATTTGGTTTAATTCGGAATGTATTCAAAAAATTTGGTTTCCTGGTTTGACTTTTTCTTTGAAAAACTTTTAATACAATATTTTCTCTACATGACTAGATGGTAATTTGTGTGCATTTTGATATAGATCGTCCTGTGATGATGAGATACTATCTTTAGTAACAATTTTTGATGCAGTAATTTATTATTCACACAATGGGTCATCTTATTTTCTTGAGAAGATGGCAGTCTTTCGAAACTTTGAACTTGCAGAGGATTTCAGACTCTATAATAGAAGCTATCAACTCCGGTTGTAGAATCACAAAGTTTAACATCCAATTGACTTATCGATGGCGCTGATTGTCTAGTAAATAAAAATAGAAAGCTTTATTAAAATATTGGCAGAGCTCTACGCGCCACCAAAAATTCGAAAGTAACTACGGTTAATTTTTTGAGTTTTTGCAATGGAAATTGGCTAACTTCAATATCTATGTGGTGAAGACATTATATGTAGTTTACCTGCACATTATTGGTTAGATGTCAACACTTGTTGAAATTTTAATAGATATATAGAGATAAACTTACTCTTTCTTGTTGAAATATGATAATTATAATTGAAGCTCTTCGTTGAAACAACCTTTATAATTAACAGGGGCTACTATCTCTTTTTTCTAAAATAACAGTGATTTTCCAATAATGGAAGTTTATTTCAGGGATAAAATTTCAGGTTTCAAGGCCCTTCTATGAAAATGAAGCAAGCTTGGTGCTCAATTTTGAGACATCTTATATTTCAAAAATTTACTTTGAATCTATAATTCGAATAAAATTAAGCTTGTCGGTATCGTGTTTTCGCATAGCCAGCATGAACGAAACCATCAAAGAATTCGAATTTGCACAAAAAGAGTTTCTGATTTCGATGGAGAATTACTTATCATGTATTAAAAATCAAGGAAACTTGCTCGATAGATATTTGTGCAACTATGAACACCATAATATATTTTACAAAAATGTGGCGCAAAGAAATTCAATACAGCCAGAAGAAAATATTACAAATTCTATCTTCAACAATGATTCTGAGATGCAATTAGAGAAGATCCTACCTATTAATCATCAGCAGAATGGAATTCCAGGCGAAAATGATGAACAAATGAAAAGGATTGTTAAACACCCAGGAAAGACAAAGGAAAATATGGAAAAGACCCCTAAAATCAACCATGCAGAGCAGCATTTAAATGCAACAGCTGTAAGTTCTCGCAGATGATTTAAGCAAACCTGAAATATTTTAGGAATCTTCAATGAGTTATAACATTAACGATAGCAAAGCTGCCATGGCGAATAGGACTACGAAGAATGGTCTAGAAAAGCAAAGCAAAAAGATTTCGAAACCTGAGAAAAGCAATGCTATTATTCCTAAAAAGAAACAAGATAATGAGAAAAAAGACGAATCTATCAAGAAGAAGCCAGCAAATAGCAAAACGACCATCCAGCAAAAAACAGAAGCAAGCATCACAGAAATGTTCAATTTTCCTTTGGGCCAAATTGAGCAACAGCATAAATTCAATGAAATGCAAATAGAACTACCAAGAGATAATCCTCCGTTTAGAAAATATGAACCGGTGCAGAATTTGAATAGAGAAGGAAGAATTGATTTTCGAGTTCTTCGTAAACTCAAATTCCGAGAGGATGAAATTATTTTGAAATATCCCAACGAGAATGACCCATCAAGTATCGAAATAAAATTTTATGACTTGTTGAAGCTTCTACCGGACGAATACTTAAACGATACTATCATTGATTTTTATTTAAGGTAAGAGCAAAAGAATGCAAGGCGGTTCCTAATTTCGAGTTTACTAGGTTCATTCAGAATGAGCTACTGAGTGAAGAGCGCAAAAAAAAAGTTCACGCAGTTAGCACTTATTTTCTTACTAAATTAGACCAGCATTACAAGAAACATGGTCCAGGAGAAGCTTACTCGAAAATGAAGAGGGTAACTTCACCTGCGTTCACTGGCTCTAATTTTTATTATCGTTAACAGTGGGCCAAAAAAGCAGATTGGTTCGATCAAGATTTTATCATATTCCCCCTAAATGAAAACGAACATTGGAGCATTCTAATTCTCTGCTATCCCGCAAGACTATATGATTTAAGTAGCTTGATATCCAAAGAATACCCAACCATATTTTGAAATTCCTTTTTTATTAGGTACAAACAAATTTCCAGTCATTGTTATGTTCGATTCTCTTGGAGTGATGAATACTGAGTACGCGAGAGAGATCGAATTGTAAAATCATCATTTGAAGAAGCTCAATAAATATTTTTCTTCCTATTTTGTTGCTCAAAGTTTCGTTCAGAATGAATTGAAAGAAAAGAAACCTGAAGCAATGATCAAATTCGAGGAAAAGATGAGAGCTAACTCATCCAGAAAATCATCCATCGACACATATCAACCAATGGTAGCAAAATAAAAAAAAAATTCAGCCAGCAGTTTTTTCCGATATTTTTCATCATTATAGGTGGTCAAGCAGCATAATCTCTCAGATTGCGGGCTATATCTACTGCAGTATGCAGAAATGTTTGTTGAAGACGCTTCCTACATCCTGGAAGGCTATGAGGTAACTATCTCGCTAGCTACTGTTTCTTAACTTCTTTCTCTTCTCTTTCTGTCTCAATAGAAAGGTGAGCTCCAGCGATTAAAGTGGTTTCCAAAAAGTATTGTGATTAATAAACGCCTTGAGATTCTACAGCTGATATGGGATCTAAAAGACAACATTCAAAATTGTGGCAAGCGTTACAAAGAAGAAAGAGAAGCCAAAATTAGAATGACAATGGGAGACTCGACAGAGTATGATGAATTTGACGAAGAGAAATTCCGGAAAGTGCTCAGTCCATACAGTTTCAAAATTCCAGACGATCAAATAAATATCCTCAAACTTTACATTTATCAAAATAACTACGAACTCGATCCTCATTTTGTCGATTTTTTCATAGATGGTGCTGCTGAATGACGGCAGTCTTATAAGTTTTTTGATTGTGTCTTGTTGAATGTTTTAAAGTAAGGGTCGAAAAGATCTACCTAGCCAATGTATAAAAATACCTCTAAATCACTCCAATCATGTGAGCTGGCCACGAAAAATGTAAAAGCATTAAGGTGCCTCAGTTGATACATATTTTGCAGACTTCTATCCCTATTTGATATTCCTCTGAACGCGTTTCGATCTTACTCTAAAGTAATTGATGCAGACTGATTTACTTGTATGCACCAATTGAAATGAAATAATAGAACATGTTATTTTCATATTTAACAAATCATTTACACCCTATAAACTCAATAGATCGCACTCTGAGCTAAAAGAATGACATTAGTGATAATAATTGTTAGGTTCTCAAAAGGAAAATTAAAAGGGCTATGAAGAATACATTTATTAGACTAGTTAATGGAGGTTAAAACTATCGAGTTCTCGGATATCACATAATCATAAGGAATTCCTTTATTTGTGTGTCAGGATTTATTTCGTATTGATTATTTAAGGCCTAAATAAGGGAAGAGAGTTAACTAGGATCAACCAGAAATTTGATACCTCCAGTATTTTCCTCGTTATCTTGATTGAAAGAGCAGTTTGTATTAATTTCTCAAGATCCACTTCTTTGAAAATGCTTTTCATTTTTTTCATGATATCCTCAAAGTTCATTTTCATTAGCTCTTTGTCTTTCAATTTCAGTATTGCAATCCCGAATCGGTAGATTGTTTTCTCGCCTTCCAACAAATAGATGTCCCAAATGCGACTCAGTAAATCAAAAGGGCAATTAACACAGAAAATAGTCAAGAACCATTGGGAAGCAAACATACTTGGTTGCACTCTATTATCCACCTGGCCACCATTATGATTAGATTTCATCTTCCAACAACAAAAAAAAAGTCACTTACAAAGTGGTCGAAGAGATTAGGGATGTATTTTTTCATCAGCGACATTAATTTATAGAATGAGACGTTCAACGAAGGCATTGATGACTTAAAGAATCCGCCGAGATCGAACTTTCTGACAACATGTTCAAGCATCCAAAACGCTTCCTACAACAAATGTGCTAAGTGGTTCTGTTGTACCTAACTTACCTCATCACTCATATAGGTCAGCAAGAGAGCACATATGAAACCCATTCCTTGGCAATATCCTATTTCTTCATCAAAGATTGCATAGGCACGAAGATTTTGAAACAAGCTCATTTGTCTGGAAGTAAATCGTATTTTAGAGAAGATTTTTTTCGAATAGTACCCAGCACCATTTTTTTCCGAAAACAGAGGATGCTTCGGATAAGTTCTTGTGATATCTTTCAAGATTAACTCATCAAATGGAGATGTTTCTGTGGCTATAAGTTTCTGTCCATGAATTATTTCAAATGTTGAACTTCAAAGAGTTTACTTGAAACGATTTACTCGGTTTTTTTACTTTATAAGAATCACAGAGAAGCTGCCAAACAGCTCCTCGAAGGAGATCAGGAATACCCTCCCGTACCTTTTGTTTCACTGAAGAATAAATCCAAATGTTTAAAGAGTGGATATATAATACTAGTTCTTTTGTCTTTTTCTTTGAAATGCTCCCATTTCTCAATAATGGTTGCCCATCCCGACATTAATTTCATCTCATTTTCAAGAGAAGTAAGAAAAGCATTCGGCTTTGAAGTTTCCGCTTCCATTCACCTTCTCCTTTTTTTTTGTCTCGTTATTGTATACTTTCGGATTCAATAAATCTTAAGATCTGCTGTGAAGGCTCCAGAAAAAACAGGCATTTACTCAATTCCCACAAAGATATTTAAGAAAATTGGCAAACTTATGTGACTTGCTCAGTGTCAGCCTGAGATAGAGAGAGAAAAGATAGAGGATGGTGTATTTCATGTATGTTAAATGTGATCCTGGAAAAATATCTTTGTCAATTCTGACTGTACACTTTCTACTACACTCTTACTCCTAGTGCGAGTCAGAATGAAAATAAGATGAAAATTCCTGTTTTGATTAATGTAATTATGAATAATTTTATGAAAACTAGCAGCGAAATGAGTTAAAGGCAATAATTTTGCGTACTTTCCATGTTTTTCATAGCTCTTTTTTTTTTCTCTCTCTCAATGTAAAGGCCGAACAAAAATTAACCGCTACTTTCTCTGTATCCAGTGACTATATGTGTTATTAGTAGAATTTTCTATTTTTTAGTGAAGTTCTTTCTGATAAATGCGTTTGATGATAATTCTAAGTTTTCAACAATTTTTTTCGGTGTTCTTTTTCTGATCATTAGGCTCGAGAAATTAAATATTTTTCCAAATTTTTGAATTGAAATGAAAGTCTCAATCCTCGACGAAGCCAAAGATCAAATATATACTTACGAGCTAGACGGTGATCAAAACGTGGAAGACCTGAAAGCCCTCGCCGAAATCGATGTAAGCTATTTTTCAGCTTTATGTTGCCTTTAACCGACTATTAGACAAGCATTCCTTTTGCCGACCAACAACTTGTGTATGAAAATAAAATCATTGATGACAAGAAAACTCTTAATCAAAACAACATTGTTGACGGAGCAATGATTCGTGTGATTAACAAGAAGTAAGCTTGAAAGCCTCATACCAGAAGAAAACTTTTTCTGTTTAGATTACTTATGCCTTCCAATTTCAATTGGGCTAGTCTACTTGGAGGACAAATGCAACCAAATATGAACCCTCAGTACGCTGCGTTAAAGGCTGAAGCCGAACAAATTAAGAAACACTACGAAACAAATGAAAAAGATTTGCACTACATCATGCATCAAAATCCGAAACTTGCAGAGGCCGTCCTCAGTGACGACATCAATGTACTAATTCAGTACATCAAGGAGGCCGTAAGTATTTGAACTTACGCATTGTGTTTATTTTGTTGTTCAGAAAGAAGCAAAGAAGAAGGCTGAGATAGAGCAAATGAAGAAAATAGTAAGACTGGATAAATTCAATTGGCAAGTGCCTTATGGCCATTGATAGCAACAATTGAACGACGATTTATTCAATCCTGACAATCAAAAGCTTATCGAGGAAGAGATCAGAATGGAGAATGTTAACAAGAATTTGTAATTTTCCCTTCAATTCCATCAGTAAACTGAAATATTGTGATTAATGTAGAGAATACGCTCAAGAATATCTCCCAGAAGTGTTCGCCAGTGTTACTATGCTTTACGTTGATATTTTCGTAAATAAGCATCCCGTCCAGGTCACATCAGTTGCATTCTTCTATTAACTTAACTTTGAACCATAGGCATTCGTTGACAGTGGCGCTCAAAGTACAATCATGTCACAAGCATTGGCTGAAAGATGCGGGTAACTGATGAATTACGAGAATATTAAAATTTATGGGCTTTGTTGCTGCGTTTAGAATCATGAGAATGGTCGACAAAAGGTATGCTGGAATAGCTATGGGAGTCGGAACATCCAAAATTATTGGAAGAATACATGCTATCGATATTAAAATCGGAGATGCGGTAATGATTTAGATCGAGGATGTATCAATAAACAATTTAATCTAGTTCTTCAGTTGCTCGCTGACAATTCTTGAGGATGATAAAGTAGACTTTCTTTTGGGATTGGACATGCTCAAACGTCACCAATGCTGCATCAATTTAAAAAAGAACGTTCTTGAGGTCCATGATGGACAAGTTGTTGTCCCCTTCCTCCCTGAAGGTGAAATCAAGAAAGGCTTCTCATTTTCTGCCTACAAAGAGCAGCTGAAACAACAAGGAATGGATGAAGAAACTGCTACAAAAGAAGCCATGAAAGCATCAAAGAAACCAGAGCCACAGCAGCAACAACAACAATCTCAGCCTACAATATCCAATAAGCCGACCCCTACACAACCTCAAATGGGTATGAATCAACCAACATCCACTAATCCATCGACTCAGCAAAGCGGAGCAGGATTCTCAGAGTCCTCTATTAAAAAGTTAACGGACTTGGGTTTCACAAGAGACATGGCAATTATGGCATTGAGACAATGCCAAGGCAATGAAGAACTTGCAGCCTCTCTCTTGTTCGGAATGACCTCTCCCTTTTAGATTCCCTATTAAGAATAAAATGCACTTTATTGTTGAAAGTTCTCGAAAAGTTTTAAGCTCATAGATTATGTATGTTGAAAGGATTCAAAATGTCTTAACAGCAATGAAGTAAGAAAAAGAGACACCCGTTAAGAAATCATTTAACTAGAAGGAAAAAAAAAAGTCAGCGAAACAAAACAAATATTTTTTTCTGCTAGAGACTAATATTCAAATTCAGATTTGTTAGGTTTTTCATCTTTGGTTGTCTTAACATATGTGCCTCTGTTACATCTCTTTAATGAGCTGTAATTATCCCAATTTCCATTTCGTCCGGGATTGTAGTTTTTACGCAACAGAAAAATATTCGTTGCGAATGAATTGTCATTCAAGTTGTCAACAGAGAGGATATTCGTGGTGTTTCTATGCAGCATTTTAAATAGGACAATCTTTTCTTCGTTCGGCTGCAATTTAGGTTTATCGACTATTGAAGGTGGCAGAGTCGTTGTTTTCTAGTAACGAAATTCATGAACACAGGTCAGAAAATTTCAATAATACCGCATTCAGATTGACAGGTTTTATGAGCATGGAAATTGGTTCAGTACGAGAGAGAGTAAAATGGAGGCTTCCAGGATTTTTCCTTTCTTCTGGAGGGACAGTCTGGTCCAGAAGTTTGGGGTTTAAAAAACGATCTATTGGTTTTCCTACAATCTTTGCCACCCATGCATTCATTCGGGTTCGTCGATCCTCCAGTATCAAACTAGGGAGAAATTTAACAATTAAGCTCCAAGAACCAAAAAAAAAAGTTTCAACTTTTGCATTTCTTGGAATTTATATCTTCCATAATAATCGCTGTCGAGAGTTCTTATTAACTGCCGTATGTGATCCTTGGTGTATTGAATTTCTTTCGGTTCCACAATTTCTAAAGTCTCTATGATCATCTTCGCAACACTTCCTTTCTCAGCCTGAGAAGAATCGAATTAGATTTTACCCAAAAATAATCAAAGTACTATTAATTTATCAAGCAGCTCTTTCTTATTCACTTCATAAATTAGCTCTTTGATTTCAGTTTCTGTAACGATGTGCTGTTGATGTCTTCCTGACAGAAGTCTAACAGATTTATCAGCCTTTTCTTTGCAATCAATGCAAAGGGAAGTCTCGAGATCTTTTAGTGCCTAGTATGCAGTCACAAGCTATGCCATAAAGTCATAGAATTGTATTGTACCCCTTCATCTAAGATTCTCAGAGGAGAAATAGTAATCTTAGATGGATTCGCACTGTTCAATGTTTTGGAGAGATAAGCGTCTTTATTTGCTGTCTTGGATTGTTTTATTCCCTGTTCACATTAGCAAAATTTTGCAACAGAAAAAAGGTAAATACAAGAGTATGAATCTCGTTCTGTAGCCTCTTGGATTGCGCATTTTTTAAATAATCTCGTCCTATCTTGATGCAACTCTTGCAAAGATCCTCGACATTGTAGCACTGAATGACTGGTCCATACATCGCGAAAAGATCAAGTCTTCCCGTTACCTATGAATACAACAATTAGCTGGGAAGAGGATAAATCCTCTTACGTTAGGATGTTCGAGGTTCGGCGGGTAAAGAAATTTGATGAGCTTGTCATACTCAATTAAATATTTATCAAGCTGGAAGTCAGGCTCTTTTTGAGGAATGAAAAATTTGAAAATGTCTCTTTCCTTGCTAGCAAGGCTGGAATTTTGACTCCTGAAATTGTAATAGGATATTCATATGCAACAAATTGGAGAATGTACCCATGAAAGCCGTTACGTAAAGCATCTTTTCCATAGAGTGCTCTCAGAGATTTCGGATCGGTTTTCTAAGTTCAGTCTGAGAACAGAACAACAAGTTACTTTGCAGATACCTTTGCTTCTACAGGGTCTGCTGGGCCCATCATAGTTCGCCATTTGGCAATGGGATCATGCTTCTCATGGGTAAGCATCATCACCATACACTCTCCATTTCTGAGATAACGCTCGAGTTTTTCATAGAAATCTTTCTCCCTGAGATCGTAGTACAGGTTCAAGATCTCCTCTTTTGTTAGTTCTCTCTTTATCATCGTAATAATTTGGAACCCTTCATTTTCAATCATCGTAAGCAAGTCTTGGAGCTAAGAGAGTGATAAGCATCTGAAAAGAAACCGATTAGATCTACGAGAGCATCGTTTTCCGCGACATCTGGCTTGATTATGGCTACAGTATAGGGGAGATTGACTTTCTTCCTATTGAACTCTGCAGTCATTTAATTCGAAATAAGCAAGGAAATTTATATAACTGCAGAACCTTAGGAATAATTGTATTTACTGCTTATAAACTCTGATATTTTTCATCTCACTCTTCTAACTTCTCTCTACATCAATTTCTATGGTTTCTGCTCTCTGCAAATATCTCCTGTGATTTAATCCTTTGATTTGTATTCCTTTGACGATCGTACACACAAATATTTTACTGTACCATAATCTCAAAATAAATAAGCAGACTGAGAAAACAGTATTTGTGTGGGAAGGCAACTTTTCTTGTATTCAAGCTCTAGTCGAAATAAACTAATTCCTAACTGAGACTATCTTCCATATTGCTATCTCAATTTAATGATTTCAAGTTTCCAATTCAGATGCGTATATTGGGATCTTTTCAATGATTAAACGTACCTCACTTTCTTGGATCTAAATATCATTTTCAGCTAGAAATTTCCCCTCCATAGTGTCTCAACAAATAAGAAGATAAGCACAGCTAGCACTGTCTATTTTACCATTTTCATAATATTTTGCAGTATAGGGAATTAGGTCTGGTGGGAAGACATTCTTTTCTCAAGGGAACAAGTATCTTTAATAGGATAAAATACCTCTTTTACTGTCTATTCCAAGGAAGAAAAAATAAATAGACAACATTCATGCCTCTTTCAAATCTAAGATAACAGAGAGTAATGATTGAGAGATTTCTGGTCAAGGACTGACTCAACAACATCAAGTAGGTTAAGTAGGTTAGCAATAAAATTATGCTTTATTAGCAAGACGTGATTCATTCTCTTATCAATTATAGTCTTCAGGATTGCTGAAGTTTTTTAAAATCAACAAATAAAAATATGTTTGAAGTTTGTAAGGATCCTGTTTTCAGGGTCGGACCAGCCGTTTACTGCAATGCCAGCCTACTTTTTATCATAATTGCTACTTTGCTGATCCTATTCCTCGCTATGAGAACAATTGGGCGGCTGCTATTGAAATCATCAAAAGAAAACAAATCCTTTTGGGTACGACTCTGGGAAACCTTGAAGCTTCCAGTCGAACGGAGCTACTGTGCCTATCTGAGTGATTCTATGCTGATTAATGCGGTCGCTTTTTATTTTCTCATGTTTATTGCAATTTACAGTGAAGGGTTCATGAGACAATTAGCATGGATTGTGAGAGAATGGAATTCTCTAGCACAGAAAATACTGGCTGGGTTTGGCCCCTTTTTTAGAGCATCTTCCTTCTTTGTTTGGTTCCTTGTAGTCGAAATAATCCATAATCGGCAACGCTATGTTCGAATGAATCGTCGCAAGCTCATTACCTCGGTTGTGGAAGTAAACGAACGAAGATCATCAATTCTTCTGATTCTGAAAAAATCACTAATATTCGCATTTCCAGTCTTGCTTGGAGAGGAAATTCTCACTTACTGGTATCGTGAGGAATTTATAGAGACTGAATGTTCATTATTCTTTGCCGTGAGATTCATCGAATTTGCTTTTATGCTGTGTTATATTATTCCTCGATTATCCTTTTTTGGTTATGAGAGAAGGAAACTACATAAAAGCAAGACCTTGATGAGAGAGCTTCATCTCAATGCACTGCTTATGAAACATTTAGAAGATCTTACTCTCACTCCAACAAGCTTAGAAAGCTTAGTGGATCAAGTTATCGAAGCAAAAATGGACTGTGATTGGTGCAAGAAATCACAAGAGCAAATCTGTGTACATTTTATGGAACAAATAATTACGAAAAGAATTGAGTTGTCTTTTGACCGATTTAAAGAGCAAAAAAACATAGTCCAGTGAGGGAAGTGCAGCTCCAATGTTGATGACAAATCCACGGGATGGGGTCGCTCCTTTAAAGTTGTGTTTACTGGGCCTTTTTATAACTGGGTCGCTAATATGTGCAAGCTACTTCGTCAGCGTTTTCGTCATTATTCCAAAAGAAGAAGATAATAATACAGGAGTTATCTGCTGGATTCGAGCTGTCTGTTGTACTTTGAACCTGTTCATCATCCCAACTATTTATTATATCATTTTGAATCCTGAGCTCTCCTTCGGAAAATTTCATACTGTGCTTGAAACTGATGAGTTGAGGGATTATCAACAGAAGTATGATAATATGAATGCGAACCCGAACCAGTTCCGTCGGATCACTGCACTTTTTGAGTCAAAGTATCTCGAAAGTTCAGGAAGCATCGATATTGAGTTACCAACAGATAATGATCTCTCAGATCCTCTGTTACGCATTTAGACTGATGCATTTAATTACTATGGCTTTTTTAATTGAAATGCATCCATAATGATGTTTTTTAGGCATTTCGTACATCATATCAAAATTGTTTATGTGATAGTAGAATTGGAGAAATCAGTTCACATTTTTAATTTAGAATGCGCTTTCTCAAATCTTACAAGTTTGTAGTAGACCGAGAGGCACGGATTTCTCCAGAAAACTAATGAAAATTTCATACATCGCTGAGCGAGACTGTTGGATATTTAAGAGGTGAAATCAAACAATGCCATCTCAGAGAGTTTGAGAGAGGAGGCGAGAGCAAACAAAAACAATAGAAGATTAATTACAATGATCTAAGGAAGAACTTCTCTTAACTTGATTACATTGAGACGATTTCGAGATTTTAATTTATGTTAAATGAGTTGTTCAATTAAAGAGATGGTCCAAATTAACGCTCAACCTGAGACACGAATAACTAAATCGATACAAACAGAAAATGACTCATTTCTTATTTCGGACTGCTAATTCAAAATCTGCTTGTTCTAATACTGCATGGAAACTTCCGAATGCAACATTCGTGTTTAGAATAATTAGGACGAAGATTTGAAGAATGAAGGTATTGATGGCACGAGCCCATGTTCTTATAAAGATCAGATCTCCTTTTAAGAAGTTTTCCTCCTCCGTTAGCATTTGTGAGATGGAGAGTCCATAAATGCAAGCCATCATAATAAATTCTACAAACATTATCAGCAAGGCCGCCTTTAGAATTCCAATATTGTTTCTCGGATTTGTTGAGAGCATCTCACTCTTCGTTGAATTTGTTGCAATTTCATAAGAATCCTTGAAAATTTCGAACGATATAGAGAGCTTTTTGTCAATGATAGTTCTAAGAGTATGAAGACAACAGGAGGGACTGGTCGAAATGGATGAATCTTCTGCGGAAGTAGAACTTGAAGGTTTGCACTGCAAACATTCTAATTTTGAGGCAATGAGATCTTCCAAAATTTCATTGATGCTTTCTGTTGATAGCTTCAGATCCCTTAGGTGCTTCTGAATCAAACCCACCATGTGTGTTTGCAAAAACACACGTTTGTTCCGAGCTGTTTGATTCTTTTCAAATCGAAATAATGCAAGCTTAGGTACCGTAAACACAATGAGAACAGAGTATTCGAATAGTCTGTAAATGTAAAATTTGGGTTCATCCACATTTGACATTCTGAACTCTTCAAGATCTGCTAATTGAAGACCTACAGCTCCTAAAGCAAGTATCATCGCGAGGATAAAAGCCTTTCTGATGATAAGTTGAGTCAATAATTTCCGCTCTGAGAGGCTAACGGCTGATGATACTAGATTTCGTTCGTTGATTCTGACATAGTAGCATCTAAGTGCTACTATCTCCAGAGAAAGAAAGTAAACAAACAAAGAGAATGCTTGAGTGAAATTTCCAAGCATCTGCAGAAGATAGTCCATCACCGTAAAAGTACCATCGATCTTGTCGAGTGCAAGAACGAAGTTAATCATTCTAGTAGAGTTGGCGGAAAAGAGACAAATAAACATCAAGCTGTAATAAAAGATTGTGCTTTTATCAATACTATCACTGAAATATTCGCAAAACGTTCCATACGTGGGAGCTTGCAAAGCTTTCCAGAGTGTGGGCCAAAACTTCGTCTGCATCTCTTTGTATTTTCGCCAAGATTTTATGGTTGTCCAAAGAAATGCAAGCAAAAGCAATGCAGCATTGAGAAATATAGCAAAACTACTTGCATTACAACTGTAGGTGAATGAGCTTGATGCTAAGTCTTCTCTTTCGCAATAGGGAAACATATTCAGAGAATCAGGCGCGCGTTATTTAAAATTTTATACTTCAGATAAATCTACTTTTCAATGTCAGACCAGCGAAAGAGCTATTTTGAGATCAAGAATGGATAGTCTTTTGTCGAAAAAAATGATTCCTGTAACTTCTCATAGTTTTGCTAATCAGTCAGCTATATGGCTATTGAGAATATTCTACTGTAGAATCTAAAGATTCACATTAGCAAATATGGAAACCTTCTTCAATAACCATAAATAATAAAAAAAAAGAGACAAAGTTGACATACTCAATTATCAAAAGCCAGAAATACAGTAGGCTTTTGGATACATTTTTCAAAAAAGCAAGTAGGACAGCAAAAATTTAGGATTCTAAAAAATTTTTTGAGAATAATCGAGAGACTGAATACAAAACAAAATGATTTTGATTATATCATCTACAAGAAAGTGATATGTGAGGTAAAGAAGGGCTACTCCCAGCTGATAACAAGTTCCGGGTAGAATGAGTCCAACTGTGAGATTATTTGAGTTGAAAGTTAACATCTGAACATAACCAATGTAATAGGAAGTAACATCTATGAGAGTGCGAATCGGCATTTGTATGAATCTTTGAGGAAATAACAGAGTCTACATAAATTGAGCTAAGGTATTTATGCAATACCTTCAACCATAATTGATACAAATGAATATTAATGAATATGGAGCTTATCCAACACTTATTCCATGGATTGCAATTACTTTGAATATTAGGAACTATGAAAGTCGTATTTCTTAGCGGCATGACCGCATTATCGGTACCTTCAAATTGACTTGTTTTAAAACACTTTAGCAAGCGCGTACACACTCTTGTGTTTTAGAGAAAGTTTCTTTTGATAATTTTCCAACTGAACCAAAAAGCCAATATTTGGCATAATTATTCCTTTCTTAGAACTTGCATAGTCACATGCACCCTTAAGACTATATCCCTTCTTCTTCATTAAGTAAGCGATCACAATAGATGCACTCAGTGATATTCCAGCATGACAATGAACGAAAACAGACCCCATTTTCCTCTTTTCAGCAATAAAGTCAACGCAATCGTCACAAATGCCTCATTGATAAATTCAAGAAGCAGATCTGAAAAGAAAGTAATTAAAGCAAGTATTCAAGAAATGGTTATTATAGATGATGAGTTTGCTTGCCTTCAACACCACTCATGATAAGAGAATAGTTTTCCAGTTCTTCAATAATAAGGAACCAGGAAATCTAAATTGAAATTTCTAAAAAATGTGATAAATAAAATTAATTTTCATGGATAACTCCCAGAAACTCATTTCATATTTTACCGCTTCTTACAAGATTTCACGAAAAATGGCTTAGTAAATACTTTAAACGTGGTATTCGACAAAGCTTGAGAGAAAATTAGCTATCAATCCACTGATCATTGTCGCATTGTTAGATGTCTACTAACTAAGGAGATACTTGGAATATCATTCAAAACTACCTAAAAAAAAATCCTTCGTGAATATTGGTGCTTTCTTTTGGTTTGATTCGAAAAAGAGGAACTGATACCACCTAAAAAACCTGATATGAAAAGTAATCTGATGATTCATGAATTTTGTTGGGTTTTGGTTTCATTCTGATTAGAGCTTATTCTTTGAAATTTGTTCGTATCTGAACCTTTTAATTATTTTAGATGCGAGTATTCAGCGCGTTCGTAGTTAGTATGCAGTTTACAAGCATCTCATCGCTACTATTTTCGTTCTCAAACAATTCCAAAGAATACTGTTTTAAAGAGGACTCTATTTCAATTATTAAACTTTCTACTCTGTTGAAATGCAACCCTAACTTAAAAAAGTAAGAAGAATATCTCAAAGGATACTTCAAGCATCGCATACAATATAAAATAAAGCTCTATCTCTGAATATATAAGATGTAATCTCAATAGCAAGATTACAAAGAATGAAAAGAAGAAGATCTAAACCAAAAAAACTGTACTTCTATGCTTAGGCTTATTTCCTTCGAAACCCAGTCCAGTTTAAAAATTCCAAGCTGGCCTAAACTTAGACCCTCGTAAAAGGATAGGGAGTCGGATTGTTTTAGTTGTACAAACGGAGCTGCTTCGTTGAATGCTCTTTCGAAGCACCGTTTTGTCGATTGATTCGCTCGGTTTATTATTTTTACTCACAAAGTTAATGGTTGGCTTCTTTTGCTCTTCTAAATTCTGTTTTCTCTTGTCCTGTTGAGTTCCACTGGAAGACATGCGAGAATCTTTTGCAATGCGGCGAGTTTTTTCAAATTCAATGAGCTGCTGCTGAAATCCTTCATTTGGACAGACAATGGGCCGCTTCGACTGTACAAATTGAAGAGCACTCCTAAAACTCATTGCATAGTATTTCATGAGATATGCTATCACACAAGATGCGCTCCGAGAAATGCCCATTTGGCAATGTACTAAAACAACTCCATTTTCTTTTTCTAATGCATTGTAAATAAAGTTAGCAACTTCTTCGAACCACGGAAACAACTTGAACGAGGATGAATCATAAGCTTTGATGTGCAAGTAACTGAAACAGCCTTGAAAGTATGGACCAGCTTCAGCCGCTATGGCTGCAATATGTGTGATTCCCAGTTTCTCTAATTTTTTAAGATCTTTTGCATCAGAGTATCCTCCGAGGTAGAGCCTTTCGAGAATTTGAGACATTTATACTTCTGAAAATTACCGTCAACAATTAATTTTAATAGAACTAGTCAGCATTACCAGTAATATACAAAATTGAAACGGCTCAACTCAGAGGATCTTGAAACTAGTTTTACTTTTCTTAATTGTTTGGGGGAAAATAGAAAATGATTATTATTTTATGTCTTAGATTGACTCGGGAGAAGGCACTAATGGAAGGATGATTGGTAATTCTGCTCTAAAGTATAATTGCAATTGCTAAAATTTTCAATACTCTATTCAAAGATGGCAGGTTCACTCTTTTCATTTAATTAATTATTATATCATATGAGGTTGACTAACTCTATTTTTCACTTGTTAAATATGAAAAATATCACGAACAACCACTGAAAATTACTTTCTTAGGCACGACAGCAGCAACCAAATTAACAAAAAGAATAACAATCGCAGAGTGCAACAACATAAAAGTAACATCCCAGGAGCCTATCTGTTTTTTTTGGTTACACTTATATTGAGTCCAAAGAAAGTGGATATTGCAATCTAAATCTGTTACATACTACAAGAAATTGTGATTATAAAATTAACAAAAGTAACAATCGAAGAGATAAAAAGATGGCCAACCTACATGAGCAAGTGTCTAAATTAACATTGGATTTGAAACCTCCAGACACCTTAAATGCTTCTGGAGCCAGATTCCGATCAGCAAATCAGTCACGATTTACAGTAACACCAGCTAGATCCACTCTACGGAGTAATAAAAATTCAGAGAGTCCTGGGTTCAATGGACCTTTCATTACAAATTGGATCCAGGACGACGCTTATAAAAAAGTAGATGAACTCCAGAAGCACTTGAGCACTCAAATTGACGAAATGGATTCTAAAATTGAGAATGCTTTGAAAAAGCAGGACAGACTTTTTGTAAGCGCCTATCGAGAACATATGCAAACAATTCAACAAGAGCTAGCAGAGTTGCAACGAAGATTTCATGCAGATGAAGTAAGAACTTATGGGGATAAAAGATTTGTGGAATTGCAGAAAAAAACTGATCTGTATAGAGACGAAGCACTACGAATTCGCGAAGAATGTGATAAAATAAAGAAAGAGAACGATAATTTGAGAGCTCGCATTTCAATCCTTATAGATGAGAAAAACTTTTTAACAAACTATATAAATTTTGGGTCAGAGAGGACAAAGAAGATTCGTGAGGAAGTTGGTCGAGCACTCAATGAGTCTTACTTGAGAACTCACAACAAAAGTAATAAAAGCTTTTCAGGTTCAGAGATTTCTCCAAATCACTCATTTACTCGTGGGAGAAAAGTTTCAAAACCGACAACTCCAATCCGAGACCTTGAGGATTCACAATCAAGGATCGATCAAAGCTTCTTGCCTCGTTTAGACGCTGACCTAATGAGTCCCCTTGAACGTTTTGAAAAGCTCATCAAAGAAATAAAGCAAGCAAACAACTTACAAAATGCAATCGAAAAAGTCGAAAAGACAGGACTGGCCCTAGTGCAAGATCTTGAAAACAAAGTCAATCGTTTAACGAAAGCTCTTCAGCGAGAAACAAAAGAGAAGAACAAGATGCTTCAAAGACAGGCAGCAGACCAAGCAAGTGAGTTGGAAAAATTCTTCGTAGAATGTGTTGATCAGGTTAGAAAAGAAATATTCAAAAGGAAAATTCTCGCTCAAAAAACTTTTAACCACCTGAAAGAAGGAGAAATCCAAGAAGAGAGCCCCCAACCAGATATGGCGCTTGTCAAAAAGAATGTCGATCTGGGTAAATTTCTTGTCAACGATAAAATGAAACTGCTTGAGATTTTTCTCACGAATGAAGAGGTGCTTTATTATATCTATGAAGGAGTTTTTGGCCGCGGAAAGAAAAAAAATCCTATGCAGGATGAATCAAAGATTGACCCAAGCACTCAAATAATTAAGGCTTCTGAAGAAAATACGGAACAAACGAAAATAAATACGAGTCATTTCTTGACGTTATTGGAAGAGGATGATTCAAATCGGGAGTTGGAGGAAAAGAGAAATCAGGGCGTTGGAGCTACAAAGATGTTAAAGGAGCTATCTTTAGGGTATCCTGCAAAACACAATCAAGTGCTGGATTTTAGAAGTCTCTATGGCATACCCGAAGTAAATGTTGATAAGATATTAGAACTCCGCAAAATAGACGTGGCAAAAGTAGATAAAAGAACTAAAGAGTCGACAAATAGGACAAGAGGAACTTCTGTTGGAAACACAATTACTCATGATAGATAATTTTTTGTTTTTTTTTTATATAACGATTAATGTATATGATTTTTAAATTATATGATTGGTGACGGGTAAATATCAGATTGACTCTGGGCGACTTTTTCTTTGCAATGTTAACTACTCTTGTCTACAAAAATCATTTCGAACCTAGACCTATTGTGATTATTGGGAATCCGTAGTTTTGATGAGAAGATAGATGATTTATGGTCATGCTTTTGAATTTGTTTCCTGTATATGCCATTTCAATTTTGTTTCGAAGGATATACGTGTCTGAGAGATATTTATCTCAATTTTTTGTCCTGAATCCAACAACTCCGGCAGAACTAACCATTCAAGGCTTGATCTTAGAGGGAAGGTCTTAGAACAACGGAAATCCTTGTTAGTCCAGAGAAAAATTTAAGATAATATTACAAGCGAGCATTTCAGATATTTTCATTTCATTTCACTCTGCATACTCCTTGAATCTGAATTTTATACGTAATTTTGAAAAACTAATTTAATTGAAAATTACCTGAATAAACATCTGATATGTCTAATCAAAGTGCAACTCAAAACCCGAAAAACACGAAATCTGCTGAAATCTACCCTAATGAGATTATCCTCAGGGATGAACTCCTTCAAGAAGTCGTCAGCATGTACCGAACATTCAGCCTTCATCTTGCTAACTCTTTGGTTTTGTTTTTCCGTAGAAATCGAAGTAATACTCAAGTTACCAAGAAAGTTTGGTCAGGAGGAGAAGCGCCTCTGATGGTTTGCATTTTACGGTCTTTAAGCTCCTATCATCTTTCCTCTTTACGATAGAAATTCCAAATTTATGGGATTTATGGAATAATCACATTGCCCAGCTCAAGTTACCTTTTAATTATTACCCAAGCCAATTATATTGGAGAGGTACTCTTTTTTTTGGAGTCAAGTTTACTTACACAAACTTCCATTAATTCTCTGAAGATCATATCCCGCAAAATTTTCCAAATTTTCCAAATTGCGATCATCCCAATAAGCAAAAATATTAGCTACAAATCGATCAAGTATGCTCAATATTCGCTTGGTGTAGACGGCTCATCTTTCAAAAAATTAGCTCCATAAATTACCCCAAAGAAGACAAAACTTACATAGAGATGTTACAAAACTTTTTCGAAAGGAGATATATGTACTTCTCCTATGAGTACAATCTCACTTCAACTCTTCAAATGTTTTGTGATTCCAATTTTGAGAGGTGGTTATTTTTTCTTCGTCTTAATGCTGACTTTTGAAATCTAGGGCTCAATGGCGAACTCAATTCTTTTATAATCACCATTTGGTTAAAGACTTCATCCAGGCTGGATGTCTTGAGTGGGTTGCACCAATAATGAGCGGTTTCATTGAAGTAATTTTCTTCACTGAATGAACAGCCTTAGCGTTATTTTTCAACTAACCAATTTATATTAGATCCATCATTTAGTGATTGCCAAGAATGATTGTCAATTCATCCTCATTTCAAGAAGAGATAAGAGCAGAGCTGGAATGAGATTCGTCAGCAGGGGCTGCGACCTGGTAGCTAGATTCAATCCCAGCAGCTTCTAATTTTGTTGATGAAATTAGGACGGAAATGCTTCAAATTCAGCCGAGACTGAACAAATACTCATCCTCAACCGCAAAATTCCTGGAGAAATGAAAATTTATTCTTTCGTTCAGATAAGAGGGTCAATGCCATTTGTCTGGGCTCAAAAGCCAACCTTGAAATGGAGTCCAAGTGCTGTCTTCCTAACAAGCCAGGAATTGAATGTTGAAATTGCCAAGAAGAACTTTGACAACACTGTCAAAAGCTATGGATCTGTCGTTCTCGTCAACTTGATTGACAAGAAAGGCACACAAAAGATGCTTGGAGAGGAATTTCAACGAGTGTGCAGAGTCGCTAATGTAATTATCTGATTTTCTCTCTCTCCCTCTCTGACATGATCTTATATGGTGACAGAACCCTAAGGTTAAGTTTGTTTGGTTCGATTTCCATCACGAATGCAGAGGAATGAAATACCAAAATCTCTCTAAATTATTGGCTCAAGTCCAGGCTGATATTGACCAAATGGGCTTTTTTGAGGCAACTTTAAAGAAGCAAAGCACAGTAAAATCGAAATCTGAAGCTCATCTAATCATGACTGTAAAAATTCAAGGCTTCATCATTTACTTTTGGGACCCGCCAATATGGTACATTAAGAACCAACTGCATGGACTCACTGGACAGAACTAATGTTGTTCAATCCGTGTTTGCCCGCAGAGTTTTACACGAGTGCCTTATTAAAGCTGATCTCAATAAAGTCCAGGGAACTGTATCTCAAAACTTATTGAAATTTAGCGATGCATTTCCTATTTTAGATTGCTCCATTTGAAAGATTGCCAGGAGACCTTGAAAAAATCTTTAGAGAAACTTGGACAACGAATGCTAATGCAATGAGTCTTCTCTACACTGGAACAAATGCTCAGAAGACAGATTTCACTAGGTAACACAAGCTCTCCCAATTATCAGCATTTCATGATTTTCTTTTTAAAAATTACAAGAATCGGAAAAAGAACATTCAAAGGAATGCTAGACGACGGAAAAGCAGCCATAGTTCGATATGTGAAGAATAATTTCTATGACGGTTATAACCAGGTACTTTTTCCTTTTCCTCTTCGACTTATTACGGTTACGTCACTGAAGGACTGTCTAGATCTCGCATTGGGAAGACTTAATCCTGTAGAGGTCAAGTATAACAAGGCTGTAATGAATCGCTTCTATCTGATGCTTCTGATTGTAAGGAGATGGGTGCTATTATCTGATTCTGAAACTTCTTTTAGGTGTTGGTGTTACCAGTCTTCATCAAGTTGGCTCTTGACTCTGTCCATGAGAATCTGTTCAGCAAGAACTTCATCAGCCGAACATATGAATTTAAGGCGAACTTCTTCTACTATCTTGTTCTGGTGCTCAGTTTCTTGACGATAATGAAGGCGGTCACAAGTAACAAACATTTTTGATATTTTCTTTTGAACTAATATAAATTATTTCAGGCAGTCACCGTGTCTTCATACCAAAGCCCCACCTTCATCATTAATATGTTTCAAGGAGCAGATACTCTTCTTCGGCCAATTATATTCAGTTCAATATAAGAGATTGTTAGAATTTCAGCACCAAAAATCTATAGAATTTTAACATCAAACTCAAAAAGATGGATATTCTTTACCAACCTCCCATAATAACAAATAAAAGCTAATTGAGTGTTTAACATTATTTTGCGGAATAGTCAGTACTAAGATAAAAAGTTGCGGTTAAGGTCATCAAACCTACAATGCATCAAAACATGTGCGACTAATTTCTCTCAGAGTCCCGTGACATCAACAGTAACTATACAAGATTGGCAAGCACTTTCATTCGAAAAAGAGAGGATGCGAATTATGAAATGTGTAAATTACTCAAATACCACGAACTTTCCACAATAATATGTTCAATTCAATGAAAGATGTAAAACTAAAGATCTAGCTTGGAGATGAATGGTTTGTTAATTTGGACTTAAGAGGCTCTTGATTTTCAACCTCAATTTCTGCATATAAGAGAGCAACTCTCAAATTTTTTCACATTACCCAAAGTTATGAGCGTATTGCTCTTCAAGTAATGTGGGAATGTCCCAGAAATAAATGAATTTCAATTGTTGACAAAATTGAGCAAAGATCCCAAGTGTTAATTCGAATAAAGAGAATTGAGCGAACCTGGTAAAGGTGGATTTTTATGAACATTTGTGAGTTGCTGATCTTCTTTTCGATCCTTCATCGGCTGATAAATTGAAGATCTCATTGATTGTGATGATTCAAGCTGTTTCCGTTCACCATCTACATAACCTAGGGAAATTATTATAAATTTAAAGTGTAGGATGCTTTGGTTACGCGGATTAAATGCTTCATGGTTATCATTATTGACTTCTGGACCCAAAAATTGAGTTGATGTTTTCTCTATTTGATTGAACGAAAAATGATCATGTACCAGCAAAGTGATTAAGATCAGTAATACCAATTTTACTCCGATCATCAGGGAAATCATTTTCAGTAATTTTTTGATAACTCGAAACTTTTTGCTGCTCATTCATTCTATTTAAAAAGATGCGTGTATCGTCCAAATCAGCTTCCGAATCTTCATTGATAGAATCGAGCTCTGGTTGATCATTTTTCTTCGTTTTGGGAAATTTGCGACTGAGATGCTTGAATGTATGAGGTTTTGATTCATTTTTCGGCCGGTCGGAATTGCTGTAGACCTGAGTATGATTTGGATGGTTTTCCAAAGCTCCTCTAGAAGGATCAGCTGGTGGGATGTATCTTGATTATGTTTTAACAAAAAAAAATCGTCGTTTTCAGCAGAAGAGTTAAATTGTTACTTTTCTGAATAAAAAGGCTTTGTTGGTTTTGTGGGCTGATCCCTGTTTGAAGAAGCGTTGATTTGATTGCTCAACTCCAAGTGTTGTGGAACAAATCCTTGCTGGAGCGCATTACCATCGTTTGGATTCAGAATCCTAGAGTCAAACACTCTATTTTCATTTGCCTTGTGAAATACCGTATCATTGGGAACACTTGAATGAGAATATCTTGGTTGTTCATTTGTTAGTTCATATTCACATTTCAATTTCAAATGTACATTTTTTGTTGTGGCATCCTCACAGGCGTTCCAATATTTTCATCTTGATCGCTACTCATCAGTTCTAAATCCCATTCATCGTATTCCTAGATTATTGGGTTTCATTCATTAGAAGAAGAGGAAAAAATTCCTAACATTTGGCAGTTGAAAGGGTGTCCTCAGACTTAAATCTTCAGGAACAATTCCATGCTTGAGTTTCAGCAACAGAATAACAGCAGAAATGATCAAGACGACCTCAAATATCATTTCTAGCCAATATAATCTTCGATTTTTAAGAGAAAAAGGTAGCATCAAAACTTTACATAGCTGGCCAGAGCGGACTAAATTCACTTATTGGTTGAGGTTGAGTGAGAAATAGCACCATGTTTGCAATATGCCATCCGAAATTTGTAATACCTTTATAGTTGAAAAAATATCCTCAAAATTGTTGTTATTGGTGATACCAAGGATAAGAGCAGCAAGAAAGGTTGCAAAATGAGGTAATGATAGCGCAACCATTGCACTAACAACATGAAGGAAACTCGTACACCAGTACAGGAACCATATTCCTCGCACGTCTTGCGTTATTGTATAAATGAAGTTGTAACAAGCCACGGGTTGAATATTTAGCATCCAAGCAATGTAAATTACTAGTTGGTGTAATTTTAACTAAGAATAACAATAGAAGTTGTTACTGTCCAATATGATTATCAACGCTGTTAATTTCACTATCAACAACATGCTTTGTGGGATATAGTAGCTATTTTGACCACTATCAATTTGACTCTGCCAGTTTTTCGCAGCTTGGGCCCTAGAATCTGAACCTTTCGCGAGATTAATAATTAATTTCGCACTAACCATAAGAGCAAATACCTCTTTGGTCATCTTCATGGTTATTATGTTCCTCTAACGTTGGCGGGTTCATATGGGCGTAACTTGATTCAACTTCTTGCATAATTCTTTCATCCCCTTGAAAAGTGTTTGGTACCAACTGGTTCGGGGTATTTTTTTCTAAAACCGTTGCACGAGGTGAAGATTTATCGGGGACAAGAAAAGAAGTGGACTGGTTTTGCTCATCGAAACTAGCATTTTGCTGATGAATAGAATCTCGGGTTGCAGCTTCCTCTTTATAACTCTCTGGTCTTGTTGTGATGTGGTACTGATTGCTATCCTGAAAAGCTTGCTTGTTGATTTCACGGTGAGCTATATTGTTATCATTCGCATTATAGAGATTGTCATCCTTTTGAGATTTTGAATATGTGACATTGCTTTGCGATCTGTTTTGTACATTAATTGTAGAATGTCGGTCATGGAGGTTTGAATTCGGGATATTATTGAGAGACTGATTAGGACCTTCAAATCTGATACTGCTTTGGAGAGAGTTTTTCAAAATACTGTGTGATTGAGTTACATTCGGCTTCTTTCCGAACTGTTGAAGTGGTTGATCGATTGAATAATTTAGGTTTTCATTTAATAGGTCGTTTTGAAGCTGCTGTTTGAAACTTGTCGACTTTTGATTTGCTGTTAAACTTTCATTTACTGTACTCCTTGCATTTTCTTCAGCGCCAATTTTACTCTGATGATTATTATAGAATCCTTCGATTACGGTGCTTTGCTTCGTCTTAATGGACTCGACACTTGTTCCCTTGGTCTGACCTGGAATCATATTTTCTATTTTATTTTCGAATACTATGGCATCAAGTAATTTAATTTAAGATTGGCAACAACAACATCAACTTCGTTTATGAATTCAAATATCATCAACTTCATTTTCAAAAAAGTAATTGAACTTCTCATTCTATTCACAGTTTCTGTGGGACCTGGGATCCTATTACTTTCCTCTCAGAGATAAAAAAATGAGTCCGTTTCTAATGAATTAATTCAAGAAACAATCATTTCAAACTCCTAACAAAGCTATTCTGTTATGCTTTTGTGAAGTAGTTTGTAGAGCAAGATAAAGTTACTAAATCTGTCAATATGCACAAAAAGAATATTGAATGGGAATATACTGCAAAGATTTTTAGGTACATTGAGTTAACATTTTTGAGAAATTGCTTTTTTTTATATCTTTTTCATGACCTTCTGATAATCTGATGGACTAAGTCGGTTAGCCAAGATCTTCAACAGATGCATTGGAAGCCAGCTGCATGCAACGATTGCGGCAACTTTTCCGCAGAAGCTGATATTGATGGACTGCACATTAATGTATTGACCAAGGAAAAAGATGCTGAGGAAATATGCCAGGAACGTTAGAATTTGAGAGAGAATCATGACCCTGTGAACAATATGCAGCTATTCAAAATATTGGTTAAATGTTGTCAATGTGGTCTTCATTACTTCAGAATAGATGTTTAAGATTTCTGACACAATCAAGGCCGAGAAAGTAATGGTGACAATCTCTAGAAAAGACTGCTCAAACAACTTGAGTGCCATCAGCATGATAACTGCAGCCTGATTTATTCAATGAATTGAACAAAGAAGTTAATGGGAGAAGATATTTTATCAGCTTACCTGGAAAATGCTCTTCCAGAGCCAAACTAAAAAGGACTTTGTGCTGAGCTGTCTTCCTTTTTGGAGAGACTTGTATAAAATCGGAAATTCCAAAGCTTTCTTTTTCGACACGTCTTCATCGAAAATCTTCAGGAAATTGATTGAGAGGAGGATAAAAAGAAGAAGAGAAATTACCAAACAGAAAACCGGAAACATTGTGTAGATGGTCGTGTAGCCGAGCATGAGCCATCCATTGTAGATAGGTATGGCAACGTAATAAAAGGTGGAAATAAAAAGCGCTTGGATAAATGAAATGATCAGCCCTCGATGAATCACAAAATGACTCAATTTTGAAGAATTCTTATAGTAGAGCCTTCCATGCCAGAGCACCAGAGGTTTGAGATGACTAAATTGATTGATTGAAAAGTCGCTCGCTAGGGAAGCTTGTTTGCCTTCCTTCCCGACTATTCCAATGCCTACGTCTGCTGCCTGTATCATCCCAACATCATTTCCTCCATCTCCAATACCAGCAACTCTCCCTCCGGAGCATTTCTTTACCATCTCTGCAATCAACGCCTTTTGGGTTGGCATACACCTGCAGCAAATAACAGCTGGAGCCTGAGTGGCATATTTGAAAAACAGACTCGCATGATGTTCGAGAATTCTATTCAGCGAGGCCCCGTCAATGAGAAGGATGTGATTGCTTTTATTGCTAAACTCATTGATTTGATTGATAAGTGAGAGATCATCAGTATTGTCCTTTATTTCGAAAATTTGGTGGCTGGTAGCTTTCAACCCACAGGCCACAGCTACACATTTCGCTGTTTCTACTTTGTCACCAGTCAGCATCCAGACTTTAATCCCAGCATTTCTAATTGATTCTAGGGTGTCATTGATGTCGTCCTGGAGCTTATCTTCCACTCCAGTGATGCCCAGAAAATCAAGATCTTGCTCGAGCAAGTCACCAGCTTTACGAATCAATGATGATCTTTCAGACAAACTCATTACTGCTCTGTCCCAGATCTTTTTCCATTCTTGATATTCAGGTTCTGGCACATATCTGGCAGCCACCACCATTGTCCGTAATCCTGTCCGAGCCAGACTCTCGCATTCGTCCATGACTAGAGATCGATAGACTTCCTTGACTCTTGGTTGTATGGCAGAATCGGCTCCTTTAAGGAAGAAAATGATTCGGTTAGTTTCCGTATGTCGAACCAATATTCCCATTCGCTTGCTCTCGCTGGTAAATGGAAATATCGCAAGAATGCTATACGTTTCGGTCTTTCCAATACTGTTTTCAATCTGGATTTCGTTTGCATCTCTATGAATAAGTTTAACTTTGACGTCTTCAGCGAACCTAACTAACGCTATTTCATCTGGACTCGATGCATGGAAGACCTTAGTTCCGTTTTCTACGATGGGGGTAACATTGTGACAGACTGCCAATGCTGTCATTAAATCTCTAACCACACAATCTTTATCTCTTCGAAGTTTAATTACGCGAGTATTCTTCGCGCCGTCTTGTTTTTGGAGCATATCATTGTACTTATCTTCAACATCTTTCATCGGTCCAGATGCTTTCTCGAATTGTTTCTGTAGAGTTTTTAGCAAGGTGTTCATGTTCTCTTCTTCGAATTGAATGTGCTCAAGAACTAGCTTTTTGAATTTCATTTCATTTTTTGTCAGAGTCCCAGTTTTGTCAGAGAGAAGGTAGGAAATTCTTCCTAACTCCTCTGGAATGTTGCTATTTCGGGCAACTGCTCCAGGAATCAAAGGATCTCTGCCAATCTTTACTGAAAAAATGGTTTTTGCAAAATCCAAATTCACTCTCAAGCTTATGGGTATAATGCTCGCAAGTAGAAGCACGTATCTGAAAAATTGTACATAAAATTGGTGACCGAATCCATCGAGTACGACGAGCACGGCCGCCACTATTAGCATAAACAAAAACAGTATTTTTGAGATGAAATTCAGCTCAAGGTCGGTCTTGCCAGTTTTAGAGCGAGGAGCCCTTGAGTTGAGTGCCATTCTGGTTTCTTTTCCTGTGTATATGACAATTGCGAGAACTGAGCCGGACGCAACCGCTGTATTTGCCCATAGGGTATTTTCAAGCGATAAAAATTCATTCACCTTTTCTTGATTTCTTTGGTCTACACCTTCAAATGCACCTTCGAACTCGTAGATATTTTCGTGGGGATTCGTAAAGCGAATTATTCCCTCAAGATTGGAAATGCTCATGTTTTCATCGAAATGAGTCTGAGTGAAGCGAATAGCTCTTCGGAGTTTCCAGTCGGTTTCTCCGTCCATTTGGTCAGTCTTAATAAACACTGTCCCGTTTCCTTCGCTAATAAAGAGAGCATAGTTGTGAACAGAGGTCAAATTCAACGTTACTTACGAAGAATGCAGTAAAATTGAATCAGCTGGAACCCTTTGATTTGCATTTATCTTGATAATATCTCCAACTTTCAGCTTACCGGCTGATTTCTTTGTGATTACGTCATCAGGTCCAATAGTGCTGCGAATTTCTAGAGTTATAACCCAAAAAATCAACTTGAAGAATATAATACCTATATTCTGTTGAATTTGCTTCATTATCCCGTTTATATCTGATGATATCATCATAGGCTTCTTTAATCATGGTGAGCACAAGAACCAATACGAGAGGGCCCACATAAGTGAATAGAAATCCTGAGAAAAAAATGATCAGAAACGATGGACAACTTCAAATCAGCTTACCAACTTTGAGAGCATCAATGAACTGTGACACAGCAATCATCAAATAGAAAAAATTGAAAAAGAATTTAAATTGGTTGAATAGCACTGTCGGTATGAACGTAAAAATATTATATTTGGTGTTTTTCACAATATTGGGATATCGTGTCTTTGGATTGTTTCTCCCATTGAGGTTAATGACCCGAGTTTCATCTGTAGAGTGAGAAGAAAATAATCGACAGATACAACTTAAAATCGACGCTCCTTTAGAATTCTAAACAAATCCAGTTCAAGTTCACTAAGGTCATCTTACTTGGTTCTGAGAGGTTTTCATCAAAATAGTTATATCACTATCATTTTTGTCGTCGTTGTAGATCTGATTCATATCTTTCGGTTGAAGCATTTCTAGCATTATCTCTTTTTGTCTATCACTGCTGTCTGACCTGACAATCAGCCGATCTAAAGAGAATATTGTAGTGGGAGTCTTCAGAATTTATCAACTTTTACCAGTTCCATAATCTTCGTTCATTTTTCTCTTTCTTTGAATCGAAACAAATTTTTAATTGCTCTTAATTTATACAGTTTTCATGATAAGTTGATCTCGTTATCAGCAGCAATCTAACAAGATTCCTTCCATTGAACTATTTTTAGAATTGCTTGGACTTAGGTTGAGAAGATGCCAGCTTCTCTCAGGTTCAGGGTTTTCCTTGAGGATTTAACCTCTTTCCTTAAGAGTCAGTTGTTCATTAGCTTTTTTCATAACTGCTCATGAAATTTATTGTTAGTCTTATTTTTCGGTGATTCATCATTCAACAAAGTGGTGCTCCTTGATTTATTTATGGTGGCTTTCAAGAAAAATTTGTTTATGAATGGTTGAGCGAAAACGAAGACTGGTTTTTTCGAAGAGTCTTTTCCAAATTTTTATTCAGGTGCCTAGGAAATTTGCTCACATTTTCAAAGTGAGAAACAACCCTTAGGTTCAGCAATCCTACAGTAATCTTACCAGAAATAATCGTAATTTTCATTTGAAAGAAAGAGAGCCAGTGAGAGCTACTAATCTCTCTAAGCTTGAAAACAATCAATTATTTATTTTCAAATAAGTCGCTCATTTGCAATAATTGATTAGTTTTAACAAATGAGCTACGCTTGGAGAGGTGATATGTATTCATCAGAACATCAACCGTCTGGCTACAACAATCGAGACACTAATGCAGGCTATTTCAATCCAACACATATGGGAGCCAGCGTTGATATGAATGGCCGCATGAGTGAGCAACGCACCAAGCCTTTGATCTTTAAGGATCGTGTTTCAAAAATAAGATTAGAAGGTGTCGAGGTTGACAGACAATCCTCTCCTTCAAAAAAGTTACAAAGAAAGTCAGAGAGATTTGAAGAAAACTCACCAAGAAATTCTTCCTACGATGAGAATGAGCACTATGACCTCAATGACGAAAAATTGATTACCGTTGTCCGAACTGAGAACACCAAATTCAAGAAAGAAGCTGTTCCAGAAGAAGAAGCTGAAAGCTCCTTAGGAGTAAAGGAACAAGTCAAAACCCACTCTGAACTACCATTGAATGTAAGCACAAAAGGTAGAACGAGAGAGAGTGTCGTTCGTATTAGTGCTTTTGGAGGAACCAACGCGACTGATCGACCAAGCATTCAGGTTAGAATGGATGAGCCTGCGATCCGGAAGAGCGTAACTATTGGAGGATATCAGAATGCAGGTGCCGGAAGAGACAGCGTTGTTTGGACGATCAAAAAGCCGAAAACTGATGAAGAAGAAGATTTAGAAGACGACAGAGGAGGAATTTTCTGTGGAATTTGTACCTCTACTAAACCTCGCATGAAACCATCTAGCCATCCACCTCAAAGAGCGAAATCCGATCTGAAGTAAGAGGAAAGAGACCATAAGAAGGAATAATGCTTGCTTGCTAGATGCCATATTTTATGAAAAGTGACTTCATATTTTCATTTCGAGACAGCCCTCGTGATTCTTAGTTCATTTGAAGATATATATTGGTTTAGAGATGAATTATGAATTCTTACATGAGAGTAGAGAAAAAGTTAAAAGCTTCTCTTAGGGCCTTAACAAATCTTTATAACTAAGGTAGTAGTCGTAGTAAATCATAATTTTCTTTTTCTCAAAGCGATCCTGATAGAAAAATAGGTACTATATTCATTGCTGTATTGAGCTTCTTCGTTTCAAGATGATACATATGTAAGTTGCTATCGAAATTGACCGTTTTTAAAACGTTGGATAATCAACGATTTGAGTTAGAATTGAGACGTTTTCAGAAATAAACTGTTGATGAAGCATTCTTTCTATGATTATGCGCGACTTTCTTACATCACATGGATCTTTTTAAGATCAAACTCAACTCGTCTGTAGAGATTCGTGAAATGGCTTTTGAGTTAGGTCGTAGCTTTAATATCTGTTTTACTCTCTAACTTCATTTTGGTAGACCGAGAAGGGGATATTCCTGCTGCCGTTTCATCTAGAAGCTCGAGACCCTTTTTACTTTGTTAAGCTTTTCATAATTCATTTTGAGACATAATTTTTCTGATTTGAATTAAAGTAATGTGGGTAGCTGCTAGCATCCACCCAATACACATATTTCCGACTTACAAGATGAGATAGAAGCTTAACAAAGTTCATATCAACCTTCCTCATTTCTTAGTCTGTTATATATGTTAAAAGTGATTGATCACTTTGGGACTAGCCTCTCTCAGTACTTCCAGGGCTCATGGCAAAATCGTGAACTCTTCGAAGTTTTCTGTACCCGAAAAGCTGATGCATAAATGCATATTTCGCATATCCTATCTCGCATCAGCATGCTGTCGCACGCAAAGATGATAATGATTTGTTAATTTTATTAATAGGTTAACAGTACTTAAACTATGATGATTTTAGATTTTCTTTCAACTACCTATGGACCAAACAAATTCAGTATTGAGGCAACACCTTATTTGCTTATTATGGGAAATCAAGTCCTAGTGAAGGAGCTATTATTTCTTGCTTCGTGATGCTTCCAAGTAAACGACCTTGTTGAACCACAAAAAGTTTGACAATTCCTGCCGTCGCAAATAGAAAATGAATTTTGGATGTTTGCATCAATGGCGACACTGATAATGGCGCTGGATCATAATTGAGGATTGGGTCGCTCAAGTCTATTTTCCTTGTAAAGAAGGGTTCGTTCTCGAGATCGGATAGGCTATTGAAGAAACGACAAGATGTTAGCCATTTGATTCCATAGTTTCTGATACCTCGCATTTCTTGCAATCATGCTCTGTTTCACGATGCGGCTATCGCCAATAACTTGAAGCTCTTTTTCATATACAGTTCCGAATTTCTTTAACCCTTTCCTCAATCCTTCAATTGTTTTAGATTGATGCGCATTATCAAAGACTGGCAATTCTGAAAAGTGAGAGTCGAGAAATTTTAATAGCGCGCTCATGCTCGCTGATCCCACCAATATTCTAAGTTTAGTTATAGTGAGACATGTTACACTCATGATATGTCAAATTTACTGGTCATTGTGGTTATTCACGAATGGAACTATAGCAGCCTTATTAATTTCAGGTAATCTGTGGAGGAAGTTGATCAGATCTTTGGGAGAAATGTCTTCAGTTAAGAAATCGGGCTCAGGAACCATGATATCACCAGCATTCTTTTTATAGAAATCGCCTCTATAGGTAAAGCATAAATGTACTTCTCTCAAATTAGTGATTACTTTAACAATGAAGGAATATTTGGGAGCTTTTTGATGTGGAGCATCACCTCAAAAAATTGAAAAACCATGAGGTTGCCGATTGTGTAAGAAACAAGCACTCCAACCAAGATGGGAAGCCAATACACCATTTGCCCTGTGATTTCAAGAGCGATCATAACAATCGCAATTGATCGAGTGAGATTGGCAACAGCAGCAGCTCCTGCAACAATTCCGAAGCCACCTACATGAGGGAGCTTCGGAAACCATGGATGAACAATTTCTCCAAACATCCTTCCAAATGAAGCTCCAAACGTAAACCAGGGTGTGCCAACCCCTGCAGGTACTGGGGATGATATTGAAAGCACAGTGGCTATAAATTTGAATACAATATAGTATCGAAGATTCCACATAGGGCTAGGGTGAGCAATAATTTCTGCAGAAATAAACAAAATAATAAATGAATAACAGCTCAATAGTGTTAGATACTCACCATTTTCCGATAGCTCCTTATTACTATAAGCTAAATTCTGAACGAGTCGATCCGATTGAAGTGTCAGTTCTGTCTGGTACATGAAAAAGCAGATAATTGTATATACCACCCACGTGTAGTGATATCGGCTAAGGGCAACTGTTAGCGACACGTTGAAGGAGATAAGGTTACTCAAAAATCCACATTTTAGTGAATGTTCTTCTGAGCATGGTGAGGAAGACTATCAGCTTTTCGCCGATTACGATTAATATTCCAATAATTAGTCCTTTTCGAGATTGCAAGTTTAGAAGAGAGCAACAATTAACTATACCTAGGAGAGCGAATCCCAGCAGCTCATAATCAACTTTAAATGGTTCGAATTCTGTTGGGTTGAGTGAATCCAAAGCGACTTCAAAAAAATTAAAATATTAGTGGATGTTCTTGCTTTTCATTACAGATTTCCTTCAGCAATTTGTGTGTGACAATACAGAATCCTGCACAAAAGTAAGATCTCCAGAGATTAGTGACATTATATTTAGCAGTCGTGGTTTCAATGCTGAATAACACTCCTGTGAATTATTTTTATTAGATTTGGCTTTACTTATCATGAAATTACCTCCGATAACCGCTCCAAAGCAAGACGTAACTCCTGCTGCTACTGAAGCTTGAAGTAAAGACTTTTTTAGAGCATTTGCCTACGCATAAGAAATAAGTTTAACACTGAAGCAGATTGCTTATCACTCTTTCAATGTCACGAAAATAGGGTATCTTGCACAGTCGATTGGCAATGATTGCAGCCAAATGGACAAAAGGACCTTCTCTTCCAATCGAGAGGCCTAAAAGGTAGAAAATAGCATCACTTGTAAGAACAAAGATGAATTAAATTAAGAGATTTACCTGCGGCTGACGCTGCAATTAAACCGGCAGCTTTAGGCGCATAAATACTGAAGTCAAGGTATTTGTAAATATCGACTCCTGCTAAAATGCTTTTCATCTCTGGGAGCCCAGAGCCATCAGAGTCGCCAGAGAATACGCCTCCCATTCCCGTTGCAAACGAAGCCAATATGAACCCAGAGAAATAGAAAGTCACGAATCTCAGAATTGGAAACGGAGTGTCGTTAATTAATTCCAGACGAGCTATATTGAGAAGGGGAAAAAAAATTCGAGCGGTTAAAGGCATGGAAAAGGAGGACTGGGTTCTTACTCTTCCATATGTACACTGACATATAGTCAACAAAGACTCCCGAGATGCCACAACATACACCAGTGATAGCAAGGAGAAGCCAGAATTTCATATCAAACATTGTGAACATTCGTGCGAAGTGATCTATGATGCTCTTCTTCGGTTTCTTGAAAATTTCGGGATTTGGTCCAGGAATCTGTGGAACATCGTGAATACTGTTGTATAAGTCGGTAATGTAAATATTTTGTCTCTTGTCACAGCTCGAGTTGTCGTACTTTGTAAAACAAAAATGTAAGCTAGGTTAAGTCGCAGAGGAAGACTGTACAAATGTCCGAGGGTCTTTGTAGATTTCATTAACTTGGTCCCAAAAGCCAGGTTTATTCTGCATTTCTTCTAATTGAATTTTTTATCAATTTGTTTTTATGAACACTGTGAACGCTTATTTTTTCTATTTATCGGTTTGAGTAACCCAATTGCACAAAGTTTAAGCTATCAAAACTTTTGAATGTGAAAAGAAGAAACACCTGGATTTACTCTTCTTCAGTTTAGATTTTCGCTGAAGGTGAGCATTTCCGTATTCGACTTACTTAAATCTTGAGATTTAGAAACGAATATTTTATGCTTTTCGCGAATTACAAGAGATTTTTTTTTTTAACGAGTTTTGTCGATGAGAACAAGTGAAAGAAGACCTTCCTTTCCTCATATGGTTTTATGGCAATTCTATTCATAACTTTAACTTTAAGACTTTCATACCCGAAAAAAAAAAATTATAAGAGCTCTGTGTAGAACGTGTCAATTCACAAAACAATGCCAGTACTCGAAGTTTTTTTAAAAAAACTCTAAAATAGCCTGATCACCAAATTTTTTTCTAATGAGGTTGCAGAATTTCGTTGGAAAAATTGGCTTTCTGAATATCTTTAATTTATGGTTGATGGCTACTCGTTCTGACAAAGAAAAAAATGCCGAATCAAACTGAAATCTGGTTCAATTAACTTCTGAAATATGTGTTTTAATTTTGGGTTTTAGCTTACTCAAAAAAATGATGGTAAGATTCGTTCGCTAGTTTATTGAAGGAACTCTTGGACTGAATCGTCAGCAATTTTCTCATAGCAATTAGGAGTCCTTTGCATTTTTGTTTCTCGATAATCAGAAAAGCATAGCATTTAGGTTAGGAGAAAGCTACTGAGACCTTCTACAACTAGTTGAGCCGATAAAAAATTTTCTAAAGAACAAGAAATGAAGACTCTCTAAGTTCATCTTCAATTTCAAGCCGAAAAAGAAACCAAAACATAAGTTAGTAACTGTTGAAAGTTCGAAAAATCCATAAAGCAATAGAAGATAGCTAGTTCGGTGCCTTTTGATTATTTTATCAAAAAAATAAAGGGGGAAAAACTATGAGGAAACTTCGTGAGTTGATTCCACAGAAAAAGAAAGATTCAATCAAGTACGTCTTCTTCAAATGCGTCGGTTACACGGTGGTTCTGGTTCAACTTGCTCTTTACTTGATAGGGCACTCATTCATACTTTTTGAAATTGTAAGCGACTAAAGGTTTTGCGAGAATGACTGAAATACTCTAGATACCGCATATGTTTCGTCGAAATCCTTTTGCAGATTTCTTTTGGACGGTAATTGACTGCGCGGCGTTGATGGGAACCTTTAGAGTATGGTACTATGGCTGGAGAATTCCAAATGATGCAGTTGGAGACCCTGACGACATTTATGCTTTAGGCGCAGCTGTTGTCTATCCTGGAGACCAAGCCACTAGCACTTCAAAAAGATTTTGGTAGCACATACTCTCATCTTTGTTTATCCTAATTCCTTCCTATTAGCAAAAAATGTCGAATCGAAAAAGGTGAAGAAATCCACCACTGCTCAATCTGTCAAAAGTATCAATAACGCTTCAATAACTTAAAAAACTCTTAAACTTCAATTTAGGTGTGTTGTGAATATGGATCACCACTGTTTCTTTTTGGCAAACTGTGTTGGAGAATACAATTACCCCTACTTTCTGTCCTACATCGTCTATGCATTTTATCATGGAATATTGGGATTTGGTTTGAGTTTGCCATATGTAGTTGAACTGTCAAGAACGTTCGACTTTTGGGTACAAATATCAACAATGACTTTCGTAACCTTTCAATTTTTCTAAGAGATGTCCAGTGTCTCTTTGGAAATTAGCAATAATCTTTTTATTCGGAATTTTATTCATGATCTTTGGAATAACACTTACAGTCAATCATTACTTTCTCGTTTTGAATGATTGTTCATTGATAGAAGCCAAAGGCGGGGAGGTAATGTTATTTTTTCTCAACTCATCTAAACCGTGACTAACCAAGGAGGAACATTGGAAACACCCACCTTGGAAAGCTTTTAAATTTTTCATTTTTGGGATAGGAAATGATGCACGCGAAGATTTCAAAAAAGGAATGGAGCGCATATTCCGTTCTAGAAGTTATTTCAGAATCCTATGGCCTCTTCCTCCGATTACTAAGGTTAAAAAGATCTAGACGCCATTTGGCCTCGAGAGATCAGTTACAAACGACATGTGATTTATTATGGACGAATCGAGTAAAGCATGAAGGAGACGTGTGCTCATTTTAAATATTGCATTTTCCATTTGCTTATTAGAATCAAAGAGCAAAAACATTTCGTGAGTATGCCCTCAATAGTTTAGAGTACCCCTGCTTTGAAGAACATCTAAATTTACTTACTTTAACAATTCGGTAGCAGAGACCAAAATTGATCTCTGAAAAGTTCAAAACCCTTTTCTCTTTTTTGGTAGTTAGTTAGAATATCCTAACAATCCCAAAAACGAAATTGTTCTGAATATCAAGACATTGCAGTGTATTAAAATTCTTCCTGCATGATTTTTATCAATGCTCAATACAGTAACTTATTTAGTGATTACTCCTGGGAATAAAAAATATAAAGGACATTTCTATCAATCTCGAAAATGGTTCTTAATTTTAGTGACGTGGCCCAGACCGCCGCTGTCAAACTGATCGATACATTGCCGATGAGAGTACCGGCAAACTTCTTACTTTACATTATGAACGTGGCTATTCTCATTGCTCTCTTGCGGATTTCGCTCTTTTGGGAGTTGTTGTTGTTCTGCTTGAGGATCGGGATCAGCACTATTCTCATCTTGATCGGGGTCCTTGAAGGGATTTAATTGACGCCTCTTTTTGTGTGAATCCTTGGATTGGACATAAACTTGTCTCTTTGCTCTTATCTTATTGAGTGCGTCTTTCCCCACACTAAGACTCGAATAGAGGAAATCTAAAGCCAGCATCAATATCCAAATTATCATGCAAACCAAATAGCATGCTTTTGCCTCTGGACAACATTAAGTAAAATGATTGATTAGAAATGAAAAACTGAAAATATGTCATTACTTGAAATTTTGTTTTCGTACCCAGCGATTATCTGATAATTGACTTGGTCAGTACAATCAAAACTTCTGACATCTTGATACCATAGCAGATCCTTTCTTGAATAAAACCAGCCCGCGAGAATAAAAGGGAACATTAAAAATTTGAATATTTTGTCAGTCGTGTAATGTCTTTCGTATTGCTCTTTTGTCAATCCATGATAACGAGGGGTGTCGTTAATCTCGTTAACATTGGTAGGTACTTGGAGACCTTTAAATTCTTCTATCTGTGGAATATCTGAAATTTGCTGTGGGTTAATCTGGTTGTTCTCCGAGTTCTTGTCAGAAATGATATGATGATCGTCTTCCAGGTCAATTTGATCAGCTTTATCGAGTTTCACATTTGTTTCATGCTCTGGGGTCTCTAGTTGGATGTGCTGTTTTTCTGGGTTGTAAGGGAAATTCTCCTCCTCGTGAAGCCTTTCACTTTCTTCAGAAAAAGGTTTGTTGTCTAAATTCGGAGTTCTCTCCCCTTCTTCTTGATCTATCTCGAGAAAATCTAATTTCCAAAATTGCTCCGTTTTGCTCTTTTTATTTTTCCTTTTTTGAGTAGCTTTTGCACGTTTGGGTCTAGTGTGGTATAAAATGATTACCCAAGAATAGACAGAGGAAAATACTTTTTCCATTTGCTCCTATATAAGCGATAAGGAAGAAGGCACCCCACCACAATCGCTCCAATAGCTGTAAATATAAACGTGATATAAGCGACCCACCACAACGGATCCAATTCAAAACGTTTTGCTGCGTTTTCGAGAGAAAGCTGACCGTTTCTACAACCTTCATTCCAAGGAAAATAATGAACAAAACCCAGGTAGTATATGTAGTCATTATTAGGCATCGGATATCCTATAGCAATAAGGTAAACTTTGCAAAACGCATTTAACTAAAAGTAAACCTGGAATCCCCGCAACAATATTATAGAGACCGTTCGTTGTGAATAAATCTTTTTCTCCAAGCTGACCTATCGTAACGTATCGAGTTTCCTATTCCAATTATTAGGGTGATATTGAGATATATACACAAAGTTGGTGCTACATTGAAGTCGCAGGAAGTTGTGCGCTGAGTTTTTGTTAAAACATAGTCTAGTCTTTCCGGTGAGATGTTGATAATGCTCTCATCTACACAATAGCTGTACTCAGTTAATCTGTAATCTTTTGTTTGTCATTTGACTCCATTCAGGGTGAGAAAGACGAAATTTACCTGCAAGTGGAAAAGAAGTGGTATTTCTTTTGAAGTATATTTTCATTCCATTAGAGAAAGGTTGGGATTCATATCCATATTGGGTCTTTTCAGATACAAGCAGCTCAGAAATCGGACATCTTTCTCCTTCTTTCACGCAGAATAGTACTTCATCTTTGCCACAGCGTTGATAGCCGTTTCCACAATCTGATGGTGAGCTCATAAATGAAGAAGTTCCTCTCTGAACGCAAACAGTCACACTTCCAGTCCACATCCCTAAAGTCATTGCTCCAATAGAGGGAACTATCCAAAAAAAGTTACTGAGAATTTACAATTGGCAGCTTACTGTTCACGCAATTTGTCACAAGCTCAGCACTGGTGCACTGCCTTGGAAAAACCATTTTTTGGAAACCTCCGCTAGTATCTATAAGGATTTTTTCACATTACAAAGAAAAGAAGTCTGCTTTTTACTTATGCAGCTGCATCCACTGTTGATACCTGGCCAAGTGAAACTCGACCAAGTTTCATAACCCGACGGACATTGGGATCCTTGCATCGTTACCAAGTCTACCATATAATTTTTTTCCCAGTTTCTCACAACAGATTGGGCTCGCTCAAACTCTCGAGAATTTCTTAAGACTGCGAGATGAGACAAGCTTGCTAAAGTGAAACTGATAATAAGAATTCCATATATCAGCATCCCAATAAGATAAGTAACGAAGAGTTTATCGTTTCTATTAAGTTTTGAGAACTTCTGTTGAATTCCATGCAAGTTTTCGTAGATGCTCTGGCAACCCGATTTCACTTTGGTTGGAACGCTCTTGAGACGAACAAAAATTTTTCTGGGCCTTTTCTCTTCCATTCAGATTTTGCAACGAGATCTTTTATTAGTTATAGCTTTTTGAAAATTTTATCGAAAAAAGTTCTTATTCATGAGAGAGAATTCTGACAAAGTTTATATATCGAGATAATTAAAACGAATACCGTCTCTGAGTATGGAGGGCAATGAGGATGTTAAAAAACTACGCTCATATAGAAACACAGGCAAGATCCCTGTCAGCTTCATATTACCTGAAAAATACGCAGCTGATGGAGAAGTTCCCAGACCTTACTATGTAAGAAATAGGTCATAAATGACATGTTCATGCTTTTTTGGTTATAAATAGATGATCATTTCCCGGAACGCCTATTTAGGATCGTATGTACGAGAGATATCGGACTTATTCAAATCATTTGCAATTGAAAGTGGGTCAAAAGAGGTGTGGTTTAGCATAGGAGATTACCCGCTCCATTGGTAAATCTGATCTTCTGCAACAATGGGTCTAAGTAGCCAAGGCATCTGCCTTTTGGTGCTATTATAGACAGTTATTTCGGTGATCTCGCTCCACTCCCTATCGAGTTGAGTGTTAACTACTCGTATGCCATTTTTTTAACCACAATTTCTAAACTTCTATATATTCTGTGCTCTAGCAATTTCCCTCAAGAAAAGTTGCTAAACATACGAAGTGCAACTGAATCTAAAGGCGGTCTACAAGGACTTCAAACACTACAAGACCATTTTGAGCATAGCTTGAAAGAAGTATGAAATTATTTCTGAATGTTTGATCAATATTTCTCGAATAGTTTTTCACCATAAGATATGGTGATCCGAAAATTTGGATATTATGGAATTCGCAGGAAACGAAACAACTTTGGAAGGACCTTTCCAACGAAAATTATGTGAATTTCGAGAAAAATTTCAATAATATTTGTTCTGCCAATGCTTCTAAGCAGCTTGAAAGGTAAATCAAATCAGAATATCGGTTTCAAACGCTTTTTTTTTTTGGAACTAGGGCGGCTGTGAGAATTATTATAAAAAACACTCCAACTATCTTTCAAAGGAGCGTAGATTATAAAACTGAATCCGGAGAAGAAACCACTGTAGGCAGTCTGCTCTCAGAAATCTTCCCCAAGATAAAAGTTGCAGATAAATGGGAAGAAAAGAAAAACACAGCTGGAGTTTATATTCCAATTATACAAGGGATAAGAATACCTTTGGACACTAAGATTTCATTTGCCTATGAGAACCTTTCCAATTTTGATGGCTTTCTATATCTAAGCTTAGTTTAGTGGTTCATATTCATTAAAGAAGGCAAGACCAGGCTCTAATTGAGACAACAATACAAATCTGTTCGATATGAAAATAAATTGAAGTGTGTCGTGAATCGGATAACTCAATGCTAAACTGTACATTTTTCTGAAAAAAGAAGGATTGATTTATTCGGCGCTTAACCATCTTGGCGGAAGCAAAGCTATCGAAACTCTTTTTTATTCGTTTGCTGACGTTTTTGTTATCCAACACTTCTAATTCCAACATTTTCATCTATAAAAATTGTTGTTGTGATTCTATCATCGTCATCATGTTGAATGAGAGTTTCAAGTAATCTTAAAAGGCCTAGGTAAAAACATAGAATTTTCTCCTTTGGATGCACGCTTTCCAAACAACAAAAAAAAATTCTCTTTTTTTTAATCAAAGATTCAAACTTTTATTTTCTAACATTCAAATGCTCAGACTAGTGGTGGTTTTTTTCTTTCTATGTTGGATTCTATGCTGCACCTCAAAGATACTAGATGTGTATCTGAATGGATCTAATTTTGCTGAAATCGCCCGAGAAGAGATCATAACTCAAAATGATTCTGATGATATCTATTTATTGGTAAACGCAGATGCGAAAAGTCAAGCAAATTTTGAGAAGGTATATTCCATTGACCTAAGCGTCAAAGTGCTTGAGAAAATTGAGGAAGTCATCAACAAGGAAACAGTTGCATTGAGCAAAGAATTTCAAGAGAACAATATTTTAAGTTTGCTCTCTTTTGATCAACTACTGCCAGAAAAAGGACCACGATGCCCGGTCTGCGAAAAGAGTTTCAAAACCAGGAATTTTATCAACAACCATCTGAACAGGATCCATGTGCATAATCTTACAAAAGAAAATACAAAAATAATATATCTATCGGATGCCTGTAGATTCATCGCATGTGAACCAGAATCAAATTTGACCACAAATAATTTCCACTCCATGTCGGACCATTCAAAATTGCATTTATGCGCCCAGTTCTTTCATGAACATATACCTGTTGATCAATTGTACTTTTTCTGCAAAGGAGTTATCAGTAGCTCCAATTTAGAGGATCTTTTCAACCAAGAAGGAGGAATATCGGTTTTGAAGACAATTTTTATTATATTTTTTATTTTAGGATCACTAGCATACGCCTTCATTGCAGTCGAAGCATATTTCACTCAAAGAGAGCCTGTAATAAGAAAGCTTTATAATGATTAAATGTTTGATTTAGTCTGAGACTGTTTGGACAATGTTTCATAAAAATTCGACATGAACTAACAAAACTTCTTTATAATTCTAAGCTAATAATTCGATTATTGTTCAGATGTTATCATAGATATAGGACTTTTTGGCGTGAGCGCAGGTTCGATTTTTATGAAATTCCAGTAAAGATTACAATTTAAAGGATTTTTCAAGACAGCGCACGGGATAAGAATGATTTTTATACAAAATTAAGTTTATGAGACTGGTAAATTTCAAGATAACTCAGTTGAATTTCTCTTCTGAGAGGAAGATGGATGCTGAGAAATATTTATTTGTATGAAGATATTAGTTTTCCGACTTAATCATGCCAGGTTGATCATTTGTATCCAATTATCAATGTTTATGTGTGTCAATTTTGCAAATTAAATAAGATCTCAATCGATTTGAACCAAATTCAAAATCATATTTATAATCAATTTAATTCTTTCTTTTTTGGCTATAAGTGATTAATTACTGTAGTTGGATTGAGAACGAAGTATCTGATATGATATATCTCTGAAATAAATGATCGAGAAAATGATCTTTCTTCTTCATAGAAAAAAATGGGAGATATCGGTCCTGATTAAGATGCTCTGTTTTTGTAAAGGTGTTAAGTAATGGTATCGATTTCTGATTATATGGTACTTTATTCATTTTGTTGTCTGTAGTACTAGAAGAATGATAAGACTTGGTGTAATCATACACTTAAGATGGAAAAATTTGCAATGAAGAAAGTCTCATGACACATTGATTAATTTGATTACCGGTTGAAATTTCCTTGCAAAGATTAGTGACCTCATAATTTATCATTAAATGATAATACTGCTGACATATCTACATATCTCTAACGTCTTTTTTTTTTAGTAGCTACTTGTAAAAACTACTAAAGAAAAGGCTGAATTAAAATAAATAAAAAAAAATTGACCATAGTATGGTAGTTAGTGATTCTCAAATAGATGCTGCTGTATTTTTCTAATATATCTGAAGTATAATTGAAACATAGTGATGAAGGTGGTGAAAATACGTAGGCACTCTAACTAATCTACTGCATAGAAGTAGGTGTTCTTGGAAAGATCTCTAAGCCTCTTTTCTTTGAGTAAAACATTTGTTTTCCCTGAAGAAGAGCGTCATTAAGCCTCATTCTGGAATTGTCGCAATTATTTACTTTCAATGCAAAAATGTTTCATGATTTGATAGATGATATATTTAATTACTACATATGATCAACCTCGAAGGTAAATATGAAAAGCAGTATTCTCTAAACGCAGATTTAGAAAAGTTGTAGCAAAATCCAGTAGAATAAAATTCCAATAGCTACTCTTGCAGCTTTGAAAATCATTTCTCGGCAAATCATCGAGAGACTCTTTATAGGGGAGGAAAATACAGGTAAATTAATGGATTATTGAAATCCTTACTTTTTTTGGTGTACGTTTCTTATAGCCCTCCATTGGGCGACATATCTTCTTACTAAACGACGAGATGCGAGCTTTATCTAATTTCTTGCTTTCGATGGTGCTCGTTTTTTTCGCTAGCGGGTGTTTTCTTAATTAGAACCAGCCAAGAGCATAATCATTTTACTTGTGTGCTTCTTTTGCATTTTATTATAAAGTCCCGTTTTTTTGAAAGCTTTTGAAGCTTTCACTTTATTTTTTGAGTAGTCATTCCATATACGATCAAAGTGTTCCGCAAATTTGTTGGCTAAAGGCTTGTTTTCTAGCACTACGACATTTTCTTGGTTGGCAGTAGAAGCCTTATTTGTCCAATTATAGGAACCCGTCATAACAATTGTCCTGTCAATTACAGTATATTTGTTGTGCATATTGCTCCACAGTGAGTTATCAGTTCTCACTTGAATCCCTTCAGCCGCCAAGTCAATAATTTCAGACCCTTTTTGGGAAACCCAATAGTCGTCGGTGATAATTCTTTCGTTTGATGTGTTAAATTGTACTCATGATATCCCTGCTTTACCTCACATTAACTCCACGATGAAAGGCATTAAGTATTGCTCCAGCTAATCTCTCATTCGAAATTATAAAGATACAGGCAAGTATTTCATGTTTTGCTGCATCAATGTATCTGAAATTGTAAGGTTTAGAGAAATGTCAGTATACTCGATTATCCGTTGTTCATTTGGAAGACTCGGAAAAAATAGGACTTCAGGTTTTGATTCGGAAGGAGTATACACTCTTTTGACTAAACCAAAGAATTTCTGAGCTCTAGAATTGAAAGCGGAACTGAATGAGAGGAACAAGGTAGAGTTTTACAAGATGACGTGGTTTTTCTCATCTTGATGAGTTGCTTTGGCTCTGATAATTCCGAAAGCATTGTCCACCAATATCATAATGTCTTTTTCTGATAGCTGGTGATCTTGGAGAACTAGAATCGTTATAATAAGATGTCACCGGATCCTTCAATTAGTATTACCCTGCTGGAATGTAGGTTCATTATATGTTCCATCTTGATTAGTATCATAGAAAGCTTGTACGACTGACTCAAGAGCCTTTGGATCACACATGGATATCTCAGAATAAAAGTTCGAAATCAAATTAAAATTTCAAATAGCGGGATAGTCAGTCTCCTCATGATTGGCAATACTAGACCTCAATTGAAGGTTTACAGATTTATTGCATAATTGCTCTTTGTTCCTTTTATAAAGGAAAACTCCTCGTTTTTTGCAATGCGATGCGTCAGATCCAAGAGTTTCACAAGACATATGTTTTTTGTAATTTTTGATAATTTACATTTTATCACTGAGACTAAATGAACTAGAAACTCTTATGAAGAAGGATAAGATAGCGTAGAATTATAATGGAGTAGCATTATAACAACAGTTTTTGAGTAGCTATATCTCTTTCGTACAAGATCTGGAAGAAAAGTATCTAATATTATAAAAACTTTTCTTCTTGTCCTTAGGTCATCACAAATCTCATATAGATTTCTGCATGTAAACAGATGGTTTATTAGATTGCTTGATGTAATTTATCTTTCAAGTTTTCATAAGAACTTATCAATAACAACGAATGAGAAATAATAAATCAAGGATATTATGGTTGAATGAAACTCTCTGGGAGGGAGTTCGAAGTTTTCTAAGTGACTGCTCATCTCGCGGCTGACATGACAAGTAGTGCTCAATTCATAGTATTGCAGTAAGGTTTTCGTTTTAGAAACATAGCATCAGACTCACTAAAAGGAGTATTTTTTGGTACGTCGATAGCTATCTCGTAGAGCATTCATAAACCCTCGATGATTAGAACATAAGGGCATCCCCTTCATAATTGAAATTGTTGCAACTCTTGGCGTATGTATTGCTTGTCTGAAAAATAGTCTCTAAATTATTCACCGTAAAACCATGAAAGATTTTGATTTGATTAACAATAAAGTAGACAACGTTCAAATTTAATAGAGGAATAAATTTTTTTTCTTTCAAATGGGACTCGTCGATTTTCTCTTTAAACTCAGAGAAAAACGTAGGCTACGAGGCAGAAGTCTATCTCGTGAAATCAAATTTAATGCACCTGATAAAGACTTTCCAAGCAACAGCGTCCAAACTGCCAAGTATAACTGGTTGACATTCCTTCCATTGAACCTATTGGAGCAATCTACTCAACTTTCGAATATTTATTATGCAATACTTTCAGTGCTTTCTTCAATACCTGACATAACAATTACTGATGGAAGACCAGTGCTTGCCTATGCATTAATAGTGGTAGTTATATTTACGATGCTCAAGGATTTGTATGAAGATAGGAAGCGCCAGGTGCTAGACAAAAAAGAAAATAATAGATTAGTCAGAGTGTTTCACAACAACTCCTGGGTCCAAATGAAAAATAGAGAGGTCCAAGTCGCCAGCGCTATCTTAATTAAAGAAAATGAACCAGTTCCTGCTGATATTCTTCTCATTGACTCTTCTAACGTTGCAGGCATATGCTTTATAGAAACAAGCAATTTAGATGGAGAAGCCAACCTCAAAACTAAAATGGTGAAGCAAGAACTCAAGCAAGTAATGAATTGCCAAAAGGATTTCGAGGGAGTCGATAATTTGAGATTTTATTATGACAGCCCAAATCAATTCATCTATAAATTCCAAGGAAAGGCATATATTGGCATGGAAAAACAAATCTCTCTTGAATATGAAAACTTCATTCCTAGAGGTACGACGCTACGAAATACTGAATGGATCAAAGGTGTCGTTCTTTATACAGGAAATGATACTAAGATAATGTTGAACTCAATTCATGCAAAGTCGAAGCACTCAGGGATCGAGCGTGTGACAAAGACTCGAGTACTGCTTCTCTTTGTTATCCAACTTGTGATTTCTCTTACCGCGGCAATAATTTCAGCAACTTGGATGGATTGGAATGCGGATAAACACTATTATTTACGACTTACAACAACTAACACGTACGCATATAATTTCTTTACAACCTTTGGAACATGGAATCTTTTGATCGCTCAGGTTCCCATTTCGATCATTATCCATTTAGAGTTTGTCAGAATTTTTCAAGCAATCAATATAGTAAAAGATAAAAATATGAAAACATCTTCTAATGTCGAGGCGTCAGTTCAAAACTCTGCTGATATTGAGGAATTGGGAGGAACAAATATCATATTTTCAGACAAAACAGGAACATTAACAAAAAATGAAATGTATTTTAAAATGATTTCAATTGGAGGGATTTTATACGGCGCTGCAACCACAGAAAGTCCAGAGAAAGCTCTCCATACAGAATCCGCTCAGACGCTTATCCCGAAAGCAGCAAAGAAACTGCCTCCCGAAGACTACGTGTTTCTGGAGACCAGTTCGAGAGACAAGGAGAAAGTCCCTTTTGTCGATTTTGATGATCCTGTATTTTTTCAGTTGTTAGAAAACGACAAATCTGTTGAATATAACAGCATTACGGAAGCGTTAAAGTGTTTGGGGCTATGTCACACAATTGTAAGAGATGAAAAAGGAAACTACAACGCAACATCTTCCGATGAGCTGGCTTTGGTTAATTTCGCTAAATATGGGGGCTTTGAGTTCATGGGAACTTCGAAAGAAAATATCAACACATGGTTTCTTTCGACCCCAAAAGGTACCGTCGAATACACTCTCTTGAAGGTGTTCGAATTCAGCTCAGAAAAAAAACGAATGACAACCATCTTCAGAAATGTTGCTACCAATGAAATCATTTTGATTTGTAAAGGAGCTGAAGAGGCTGTAATGAGGTTAATAAGTAAAGATGATTCTGCTTTGATTGAAAAAACATATACCCATGTAATTGAATCTTCACGGCAAGGATACAGAACATTAGTGTATAGTAGCAAAAAGCTGACTGAGTTGGAGTATTTTGAATGGGAGAAAAAATACAAGCAGGGAGAACTCCTCAATGGGGAAGAAAAGAAAAAGACACTTGATCAACTGCAAATTGAGATAGAAACTAACTCTAAAATAATTACAGCTACGATTATCGAAGACAAACTGCAAGATAATGTCAAGGAAACATTGGAATTTTTACGAAGTGCTGGCATAAAAGTATGGATGATTACAGGTGATAACATTGAAACTGCAATGAATATATCGAGATCTTGCGGACTCGTGGGAGTAGATGTTCAATTCGAGAGATTCGACGAGGTTGATAAAACAAAATTTATGGAACATGTCGACAGATATTTAAAAACCTACGAATTCAATCAGCTATTTAAATTGGCAGTAATATCGAAATGCAAAACCAAAAGACGTAACATTAGGCATTGGTGACGGTGTGAATGATGTGACCATGCTTGTCACCGCACATGTAGGTGTTGGAATTAAAGGATTTGAATCACAAGCTGCTAGAGTTGCCGAATTCGCAATTGGAGAATTTCGCTTCCTTCGAAGACTTATGTGTGTCCATGGAAGAGAAGCTTACCGAAGAAATTCTACTCTTTTGAGTTACGTTATCTATCGTAACATGATAGTCTGTGGACCTGTAATATACTATGGATTTTTAAGTGCGTTTAGTGGAACGCCCATGTACGACGCGACTATGATTAGTTTATACCAGCTCATGTATGCAACGCTCCCCGTAACATTCTACGCGATTTTTGATCGAGAATTTTGTGACGAGAGTTTGCTTACTGAAAAAGATCTTTACAAAGTGGGAAGAGATAATCAATTGTACAATATTAGAGAGTTTGCACTTTGGCTAATTAATCCTCTCCTCCAAGCAGTTTGGAATTTCTATCTCATTGTCTACTCTATGGATAGCAACTTCGTTACAACAGATGGCCATTGTAATTCGTTTTGGGTGACTGCTCAGATGAGTTTTTGGATGGTCATCTTAGTTTGCAATGTGAAAGAAGTTATCGTCGCTTTCAACATTAATCTCCTCCTGCTCTTAGGAGTACTTCAAGGTATTGCTTTTTTTATCGGATACTATGCCTACTTGAGCAGTCTTACAGACTATGATCTATACTACACTTTCGAGTTCATGTTTACAACTCCAAACTTTTACTGGTCAACATTTTTGATATTCATCATGAGCATCTTTGTTGATATTGGAGCAAGGAATCTCCGATTCATGTTGATGCCTAGGTACGTCCAACTAAGAAGAAAGGATAAAAGAATCAGGAAGAGGAAAACAAAGTTGAATCTTTAGCTATTTATACCTGAAAAGCTTTTTTCTCTTGTTCTGCTTTTCATCACCTAGCAACAAGCATCATGATTAATATTCTGGATAATTACATGTTCTTGTCTGTATATCCACTTTACGCAGATATATGGGGATCAACAATTTGAGAAATGGAACATTTCATCAATTCAACTAATAGAATAGAATGTATTTGCATGTATGAGCTTTAGCAAGCAAAAGATTTTGCATTATTTGTTGGGAAGCCTTTTAAAGTTGGGGGGACTTTTCTCGTTTTTGATTTTCATTGGTTATTATAAAAGTCAAACTTGAGACTGAAAAAATAGTTTCAAGTTCACTTGAAACTAAAGTAATTTACATCACCAACACAAGTGCAAAAGATGCATAAACGTGAATTATATTCAGTGCACATTATTCAAGCTATTCTGCAATTGTTCTTTAAGTATATCCGTTTCGCTTCGAAGTTCAAAACTCTCATTGTTTAGATCGGAAGAGATTTGTGAGAACACAAACTTCATGAAAGATGTAAACTTAAAAAAATACAGCCTCTGGCATCAATACTAATGAATGCTACAAATAAGGTAGGTGAATCAAGAATCGATAACTTTGTGATTGACACCCAATATTTCATTGTTCTATCCATCTAATTTATCCAAAGTCTCTTTCGACAGATGCGGTATAAGCTTTGCAACCAGAAGTGCTCCTATTTGGCTGCTCTTCCAGCCATATGGATGAAAACCATCAGCTGATTCAAACGTTGCATGTGATGACTTCAAACCTTGGCTTGCTCTTCCTCCCAGTCGGATGAGATGTATCTTCGTATCATTTCCTGCCGTCCCCTGGTAACTCCGAAATGCTCTCGTGATTGCTTCGTCAAGCCATTGTCCAAAAGGCACAACCACGAATATGACACTTATCGGACACATTCTACGCATGGCCATCATCCATCCCAGAGAGTTGTTAAACACCTTATGCTCATCAAGACCTTTATCGTTTGAGCCATGACCACAAAGTATGTATTCTGGACATGTCGCAAATGACCTTCGATGATCTGCAGAAAGCCATTCCCAACTAGATTCATTCGACAATCCACTGCTACTCCAAAGCTTAGGAAATTTGTTTCGGTCTTCCTTCACATACCCCTGATGCGGAAATGCAACGAGAGATAGTTCGGCGTTGAGAGCCAATGAGAGCGAGAAGGCCCAAGTTAGATGTGCGTCGTGAGCAACCTGCCAGTTTGCATTCTTTCCATTTGTATATGCACCTTCACCAATTGAATCCCAATACGCAAGCAAAGAGATTGGAGCAAGAGCTGGAGCAAATATTGTAGCACCTTCATCGACTCTAATACTATTAATTCGCAGCCTCTTATTTGAGTGATACCAGCGATCATCTGACACAAAATTCTTCACAAAGAGATAGAGAGTATGATTCGTATTTTGATTTAACAGACTGGAGGCAACAGTGAGTATAGTTGAGACGCCAATACCAGAGGACGTGCTTTGTTCAGGCTCATCATCAACTGTCCAGGCCAACGTACACAGAATGTTCCGAAAAGAATTGTCAAGCACAAGTTTTAAGGACGACCCATTGAATGTCAATTTAAGGTAAGCCCCGGGATTGATAGTCTCGATGTCACCACTCGCTTCATCAATAAACCAGTTATAGCTCGAACGGTAAATCCGGCTATCGTTAGCTGCTATATCATGGAAACCTTTCGTCTTGACAGTGCTAGGAGGTAAAGGTGTATTTTTAGGAGGTGAAGGTGTATTTTTAGGAGGTGAAGGTTGATTGCTAGGAGGTGAAGATATATTGTTAGGAGGCGAAGATGTATTATTAGGTGATGAAGATGTATTGTCAGGAGGTGAAAATGTATTGTTAGGAGGTGAAGGTTGATCTTGATCAACGTGCTGCACAGAGGCGTGATTAGAATCATAAAGTGTGGCGTTTTCTTCAAGCATCACACTAAATAGCCTGAAGAACCCTTTGCTTTCTTCAGGAGATACCACTGTTTTAAGATAGAGCTTCAACTTATGGTTGACAGTGATGGAGAGATTGGATGCGATGATGATGATTCTTTCTGACATTGATGTGTTCAAAGACTCGGTTTGCTCAAGCCCGTTATCGAAATTCCATGCAAGTGTGCAGAGTGTGAAATTATTGCTATACTTTAATCGAAGTGAGGATGAACCATCGATTTCGAGCTCAATGTAAGCTCCGACTTTCATAGCTTCGATGTATCCCAGATCGGCATTAGTAGACCAGTCATTCTCAGAAGAGTAAATCCTGGTATCGTTGGCAGGAATAACTATCAATGTGTTGTTCAACTCATCATTGATTACCTCATATTGTGTAGGTGGCTCCTCTTTCTCTAAACCATACTTATCCAGACTCATCTTTTTATTACTCAATTAAAAAAATTAAAAGAACTATTTCATAAAACATGACTAAAAATCGCAACCGGGATTACCTCCCTTCATTCACTGGAATGCGTGGAATGAGTTGTCTGATGGTCATCCTCTGCCATTGCTCAAACCTTAAAATTGCACCCTCCAAAACTTTATCAGAACTTGGGACACCTGCAGTCTACTTCTTCTTCGTTCTCTCAGGGTATCTGCTGATGAATCGTGGATTATTTGAAATTCAGAGTTCAGCTACAGCTACTCCACAAAGGTTCTTCGGCAGGAGACTGCTATCCTTCTTGATAAGGAGGATCGCGAGAATCTACCCTGCATATTTTATAACTGCATTCCTTTATCACACTCTTATCTCGATTACTAAACGCTACGGATACCAGGAATACGTCTTGCACGATTTTGACCGTTCACTATGGTTGACTTTCATCTTCAAAGGGATGGAATCTCACTTGTGGACTATCGTTCATGAATGGAATTTCTACACTCTCATACTTCCAATCATTCTCTCTCTTGCAGCTGAACTGATGATTCTCGATCATCGCACCAACAGAAAATGGAAATTAGTTCTAATCTTCTACTTCATCATTACAATGTATGTAACATGGCAACAGTTGCAAGTTGGAAACATCGAAACGGGATACCCAGCTCGACATGAGATCAAGGTACACCTACCAGCTTTTTGGCACGGAGCTCTAGGTGGTATCGCCAGTTTTTATGCTCGTCACCAGATCAATCTGAACTTCGATATCTTGAAGGATCGTACTCAGGTTTTGCTTGAGATAGGAGTCTGGACTTTACTCATCAGATTAGCACTCGGGAACCCCAATATCCTCTCTCTCTACACTAATTTAGATCCGCATTCGTGGTGGAATAATCCGTTAGCAGTTACACCCTTTGTAGCCTTGTTACTTTGTGTGGTAGATCTTACACGCGAGACATGTTCGTTTGCGAGAGCGATGAGCTTGCCTCTATTCACGGAGATGGGGAAAGTCAGCTATTCCGTCTATCTGATCCATCTGGGCATCGTTATTCTATTCAAGTGGTTAACGAAGATACGTGATCTCGATGGAACTCTCTCGATCATTTTGATTGCGTTTTCAGCAGGGTCAGTTTTATATCACCTTGTTGAAAAGCAAGGAGTCAGGTATGGAAATAAATTGCTCAAGTTCCTCGAAGACAGAACTGAGAACTCCATTGCTCCTGTTATTCCAGTTGAGAACTCCAATATTCCTATTACTCCAGTTGAGCTAGTTGAAGAGGAAAGTTTCGACTC
>ENA-UOTX01000124-UOTX01000124.1-compost-metagenome-genome-assembly--contig:-NODE-124-length-84427-cov-18.623758_pt1 | contig 84427 bp, 48 predicted proteins | sample MGYA00238143_ERZ746982 | MGnify/ENA primary metagenome ERZ746982 (study PRJEB28758, sample SAMN06268862) | compost metagenome | isolation source: single cell | place: USA: California, Emeryville, Joint... | reverse complement strand
GGACATGGGAAAACATCGACCCGAACGAATTCTTAGTTGCCCAGCGCTATTTGTTCAAGCCGTTCCTAATTGACGGTTTAAAATTTGATCTCAGAATCTATGTGTTGCTTGCTGGATGTGACCCGTTGAGGATATATGTGCATGAGGAAGGGTTAGCAAGGTTCGCGACTGAACCTTACGTCAGTCCTAAAGGAGATAACCTTGATAATTTGTGCATGCATCTGACGAACTATGCCATCAATAAGGAGAATCCGAATTTCGTTTTCAATGAGAACGAAAATGATGGTGGAGTTGGACATAAGAGGACCTTAACTTCGCTTTGGAAAGTATTGACTTGGACTCCTTATTTTTATTTGAATAAAATATTTTTGCTAGACGCTTGAAGATATGGGACATGATACCACTGCTTTGAAAGAAGAAATTAAAAAGGCCATTGTTAAGACTTTTTGCAGTGTGCAGCCTATACTAGCGCATCATTATCGTTCGTGTCAGCCTGATGATCCTAACAATAACATGTGTTTCGAGATACTTGGGTATAGAGCTTCCTTCTTTTGGATGATGTGAGACATATTTGTTAGATTCGATGTGATGTTGGACCATAAATTGAAGCCTTGGTTGATAGAAGTGAATCATACACCGAGCTTCGCGACGGACACTCCCTTGGATCATGCGGTCAAGGAAGCTGTTATCGCTGATGCTTTTAGATTAATGAATTTGAACATCCAAAATCGATATAACTATCAGAAGAAATTGCAAGCTGAAATGCAGAAACTTGCTACCAAAGCTAAGCGAAAGCCTAGACTGACCCCTGAAGAGCGGCAGAAACTCGTCCAAGCGGCCCAAGCAGAAAGAGATAAATGGGAATCGAAAAATTGCGGAAAATATATCAAGCTCTATCCTCTCTCTGTAGCTAATTTCTTTAGAGGACTTTCATTAAATGCATCATTCGGGACTAGGAGGGAGAAGCGACTGAGCCTTATGCGGAGATGATCCAAGAGGCAGAGCGCCTCTATCAGCATTGGACTGGAACTAGTAAGAAAAGGTTTAAAGGCGTAAATCTAACATTTTGAGCAGTTAAGAGGAACCCTAAGAAAGAGTCGGCTACGATGCCACCGACTAAGTTTGATCCGAAAGCAGCCACTACTGCTACTACCACAACCACGTCAGGTTTTTCGTTCGGGCAGAGTGCGAGATTCGCAGAGAGCAGTTCTCTGCAGAGGAAAAAAACAATAGATGCCTCGTCAAAACCAAGAAGCATTAATCAAGACACGCAGTCTTTGAGAAGTCAGTCGACAGTATATTCGGAGAAGAAGATAGGTGCTGAAGACTATAAGCTATCGGATGGTTTTCAGACAGGTCAGAGGAAGAATGACCCTCAATTGGATGAGTCTCCTTCTAAAGAAGACACAATTGGCATTGACACTTCACCAGTAATTCCAATAAATAAGGAGAAGGAAGCACGCTCTGAGACTGCCAATAGTCAGTTTGTTTCTGAGGTAGGTTCACCGCGTGGAATAGCAAGCAATCTGCATGCAGTTGCTATGTCAACAGAATTACCTGAAACAGCCCTTTTCTTGTCGAAAAGTATGCCTCCGTCAACGATAGCAGAAGTTCTCACTTCAGAAAGCAATCAGATTAAGACTACGAGTGAACAGAAACCTCGGGACTATATTGGTAAAACAAATGTCATCTTTTTCTTTTCTTAAGCCGACTCTAGTTGAGGACATTCGTGTGAAGCCAATTTCAAAGGAAAATCGATCAAGTCTGTCAGCTATTGAAGACATGCGTGTCGCTTCGACTGCCTCCCTTCACGAGGAAGAGAAATCAAAGCAGCAGCTCTCTACTGAGAATCACAAGGTTCCAAAGACAAACTCTGCCAATCGACTGGTAGAGAATGAAAATTCTATCGGGGAGGTAGCTGCGAAAACTTTCCAAAGAGAAAATATGCAGAAATTTGCTACAATTAGTCATCTGGAAACAACAGAGACCTCATTCAAAGGAAAATTCCAAGAAAGAGCAAGGATAACAAACACAAAATACCTCAATAAGCAGCAAGTCCAAAGTTTGGAGTCTGAGCAGATGAGACAAATGTAAAATAATGAAACTGCATCCATACACTAATTAACAATTTCGCTCTATAGAAAAGAGGAATATGCCTTTAGACAAAAAGCAATATCAACTCAAAGCAACATAAATTCAATGTTGGTAAAAGGAACCTTTATTCAACCAAAGGTGATGAATTTGAACATGGATGGATGGCTGAGGCCAGAAGCTGCGTCATTTAGGATCAAAAAGGTTCCTAATGTTAGCAATCAAAATAGAGGCGATGTCCAATACAGACAACCGATAGTGAAAGCTAAGAGTTATAATGAAAAAGAAGCTACTGCCTCAAGAACCGAAAATATTCAGGAGTTTATCAAGACTCTTCAGAAGATACGCAGACAAACACTTCAGAAACCATAAACAAAAGGGAATAACTACAATTTAATAGATTCTTAATTTTTTTTAACATAAATAATTTAATAATCACTACGTAGTTTGCGTTAGTGCGTTGGTCTGTCTATTCATTGAAAAATTGTGCTTTTTTGGATCGCAATCGCTCACTAGTGATCGATAGCTAGTAGCGAGTGTTGCGTTTTGTCATGACACAGCATCATCAGCCTCAAATTTTAATTATGATCCATAAGCAAAGAGTTTAGAGCATCAAAATATCTGAGATGGTCAATCCCTTTTGAGTATAATTGGTCCACCTCTGACATTAACAATTGGAATTCTAGAAATTTTCATTTTTTATGGAGCATCATTGGGAGGCTACTCCAATCTATCAAATGAGGTGATGAGGATGTTGTTTGCAAGATGTGCATCAATGGCTAGTTTCCTTTTGAATCTTTCATGAATTAAGGAATCTTCTCAAAGCTACGCTCTATGATGCTCAAATTCGAGAGATTCAATGCTTTGCTGAAAAATTCGGATAAAAGCCAATATTAGCTTTTTAAAATTGAATTTCAATGTCTGGCAGTCCAAATGGACTTCAAGGTGGAGAAACCAGGGAATTTTTGCATCCTCTATGGAAAACACCTCTTCTCTTAACCCACAGTGAAAAGATAATTGAAGCAAGCATCATCTGAAAAAGGAACTCATTTTAACTTTTTCAAGTTATATTTTCAGGCATTTTTAAAAGACCTCATCAATTAAAAACTATCAGTAGCTGATAATTAGACGTATTAGACGTATTAGTCGTATTTGTATCGATCATCAGGACGTTAGGTTTGATTCACACTGCAGTTAATTTATTAGCCAATTATAATCTTTTATTTCCATTAAACGCTGCTTTTTTCAGCAATCTCAACGCAAATTAAAAGTGGGCTCAATTTAAACGCTATACATGGGGGTTTTGTACATATATATCTCACCTGAAAAGTTTTTAATAAATAACCTACTCAACAAAATTAAAGATAATCAACTGCATCAATGGGATTCGTTTGCGCCTCTGATAGAAAGTCCGAGAATGACAAAGCCTATTCTCAAGAAATTGAAGCTGCAGTCAAGGAAACGGTCCTTTCAAAGTACAGCATCAAGAAACAAATCCTTGGGAAAGGCCACTATGGCACTGTTCGGAAGGCTGTCTGCCGGACTACTGGAAAGCAGTTTGCGATTAAAAAAACCTCCAAACATAAATTGAAATTGAGTTTGGCAGATATCCTGAGAGAAAACAAGGTTCTTCCTACGATTCACCACCCAAACATTATCAAGTACTACGAAACTCTTGAAGACGAGAAATATTTCTATGAAGTAATGGAACTCGCAACTGGTAGCAGTTTGATTGGTCACCAAGGTGAGCATGATGAGGTTAAAGTCTCGAGAATCATGAGAAGTGCCTTATCGGCTGTGAGCTACCTTCACTCCAAAGGCATCATCCATAGAGATCTAAAACCGAATAACTTTATGTTTGCAAGCGAAGATCCAAACGCTGAGGTGAAGCTCATTGACTTTGGATTCGCTAGGTTGGTGGAACAGGACGAAATGTTGGAAACAAGGCTGGGAACTCCTTATTATCTTGCGCCAGAGCTCATTGAAAAGAACTATGATTTCAGAAGCGACTACTGGAGTCTTGGAGTTATGATGCATGTGCTTCTGGTCGGGAAACATCCTTTTGAGGGTGGCAATATCTCTGAATTGTTGAAAGCAATCAGAAATGAAGAACTAGACATCACTGGGCCTGAATGGGACTCAATTTCATCGGAAGCGAAAGATCTTTTGAAAAAACTCTTGACAAAAAATCCTTACAAGCGCATAACTGCAAATGAAGCTCTTGAACATCCATGGATTAAGATGAGTGAAAATTCAACATGTGCTGACGAGAAGAATCATAAAATTAGAAGAGAAATCCCTGAGGCGTTGAGTACAGAAACGCTCTCCGATTTGGATAAAGGTGATGCTAAAATTCAATTGAATTTAGGCAATGGTTCTGTTCGCGGGACATGGATGTCTGAGAGCGAGCCTTCAACAGGAACCGCGGTTGAAACCCGCGGAAAAGGGTTGGATAATACCTTACTCGATTTCTGTATTTCAAATCAAAATTCAGATCATTAGATTTGGTTCTCTTGGAGTCTCAAGTAGCTTTTAAATTTATTTGTATATGAAATCGCAAAACCCAGATAGAATATTTGGTATCATAAGTAGCAATTTCTGTAACAAAGGTCTATGAATATATATCGACTTTATAAATTACATTCTCATAAATGTTTGAGCTCAAACATTGAAGAAATCTCCTCCGTATCATATAGAAATCTGAGTAAACGGGCAAGCTTACTTTAATTAATATTGAAAATAAGGCCTCTTCAGTTGCGAAGAACCCATGACTCTCATTATAGATATCGACAATTATTGGATCCCTCATTTTTTTTCACAAATGAGAGAATATTGCTTTTCTGTTGTGAAAGTTAATTAAGAAAGAGCTATACTCTGCATGATTGCAGAACATTGCTCCTTGTATGGATTTGGTTGAGTTAGAGACCTTGTCAATCTGGTTGTATGATAAAATTTGCAATCTATTTGGATTTGGAAATTCCGTGCAATTTCTAGCTTTATCAATGAAAGTATTTTTGGCAGAGTATGCAAAGATTGATGATTTCTAGTTGGCAGGTCTCCATGGCTCGTAGTCAAACATTCGATCAATATTTAATTCCGGCAAAGTATCTACGGAACCCTGTAGAGCAAAGGCAATATAGTGAAATTATTTTCGAGTAATAAATGAATCACGAATTGTTGAGTCCTGAAATCAATAATTCTACATTACCTCACCTTCTTCTTCTCTTCCGGTTGATTGAAGCGCTATATATTGAATAACAATGCTTTGATCTTAAAATCGATGGAGCAATTCCACGCAACAACAAAAATAGCGCACAAGTTTCAAGAAAAGGGCCAGCAACAGCTTCTGAGCGCTTAGTTTAGAGCCTGATTCGATCTATTGCTTAGCAGTCACTAATTGTTGAGAGTGGGAGTAATGTTAGAATATGAAATTGCTATACGTTTAGATAACTCGCATCAGTAATTAAATAAAAACCTTAAAGTTTTTCAGGAAAATGGGAAACTGCGGCAGCGTTTCATGCTCATCCGGATCACGTTCAGCTGAGTGAGTACAGCTCTTTTGTATTCGATTATTTACTTTTTACCAAACAGAGTCACATTCAATTGCAGTATATTGGAGAAAGATGGAGATCTCTACGACTATTTTGAAAAAAAACTCGTACAAAACCAAAAAGTCGTCGCTTCCAAGCCAGGTTCTAAATCTCATCAATTGTTTTCAAATCTCATTCAACCAACTCAGGCTTTCTCGTGAAAGAAGGGAAAAAAGTGTCCTTCTACCCCAAATCAATGCTTCAGGTGCTTAATTTACATAGTTCACATATCTAAAAGCTGCCTTTAACAGAAAATACCTTCAGAAGCGACAAATCTCTTGGAAATGTCAATCACAGAGGATAAAATTAGCTTCCATCATCCACCCCATCTCGAGAAAGCGGACCTATTAGATCCTAAAGTCACAATTAAGAAAGCTCCGTGGCTCTGTGCAATCGCAAAACCCAACGAAAAAGGGTTCATTGTAATAAATTGCCCATAGTATGTGTTCTAATGGACTTTTCTCAAAGGGACGTAAACTTAACGAAGAAGATGTTATTCGATTCGGGAAAGTGCAATTCCTCATAAAAAAATTAAGCGCAGTGGGAAATGCAGATAAAGAAGATGATTACTCAGTGCGAGCAAGGTCACGAAGGTCCATGCAGAAGCGGAGAGAAGGAGTAACTTGGGAATCTATCAACAGCGACGTCAATACTCCAATCGGTTCCCCAAAAAATGGCACTATTGGCTCATTGGCGAATGTTGGGGAGGAATCAGTCAGAAACACAGGGAGAGTGAGAGTGTTTGAGAAATTTAGTACTGCTGTAGGACAAGGAGGAAAAGATATAAAGCCGACATCGTTGGGAGAAATTGGTCCAGATGTGCAGGAGCGAGTTTGCAGGATCTGTTTGTGTGAAGAAGACGACGGCAATGATCCCATTGTGACGCCTTGTAAATGCACAGGGACATTAAGAGAAGTTCACGTGAAGTGCTTTAAAAAATGGCTTTCGAAACATGTGGTTTGCAAAGAATCAGTAAATATGTACTCGATCGTTTGGGATCAACTGAAATGCGAGCTTTGTGGTCATGAAGTAGAAAGTAATGACTATTAGCCCTGAATGAAAGCTTAATGAATTGCTTTTAATTTAGATTTCATTGAACTCGATGGAAAGAGGTTTGAGCTCATCGAATTGCCGAAAATATCTACACCTCACGTTGCCTTAGAGTATTATATCGGAGGCAAATCGAAAGGTACCAGCTCCAGTGTCGCATTGTTTTCTAAAAGGGTTTGCTAGGATACCATATTCTTAAATATAATCAAGGGAAAACCGCTATTACATTCGTAATTTACTATGAATATTTTTGTTATTTGAAATTTATTAACTTAGGGTAGAGCCACTGAAAGCGATCTTCGAGTCAATGATGGGTCAGTTTCTCGCACTCATGCTGCCATTAATCTGATAAACGGGAATTTCTATTTACAAGACCTTCAATCAAAATATGGGACCTCAATTCTGGTCGACGAGCCCGAAACTTTAGTTGAGGATCATCTAGGACATTTTATTCTTGAAGTGGGGCGCATTTTGATTGAATGCCAAGTCCAAGGACTAATAAAAAGAACGAATGTGAATGCGCGGTAAATCTAATTATAAGTATGGAAGAGTGTTGATAATTTCAATGAAAGTAAAAAGAATAAGTCGAAAGCAAACGTGAAGGAAGGGAGCAACGAGAAAATGGTCGTAGAAATCAGAAAAATAGAGCGTGAGTCTCCTAAGAACCTGAATAAGCCAGTTTCGACTGGCAATATACAGTTGAACCCAGCGAATTTCTTCTCGAGCGACAATCAAGAAGAGAAAAAAGGAGAGCGTGAAATAGCGACGAACCATCAACCACTGCAAATTTCTCTCAGCTCTCAAAAAAATGAGCAACTGGAGGAAGAAGAAAAGAAAGAAGAGCATTCTCATTAAAATGATTTTCAAGTCGAACCGAATCAAGCTCCAAAAAAACCAAATTTTTCAACATAAATCCAATCAAGACACTAAAGATAAGGAAAATTTTCAATTCATTATGAAGAAAGATCAAATTGAAGAAATCAGTTCCTAACCATCATTTTTTCTAAATGGAGCATAATTTGGCCATTATTATTATATTTACATGAAGAGCAGTTAATAATCTATCAACATTCGTCATACTCTTTTAAAAGTAAGTCAATCAGAGAATCTTTACAATTGAAAATTGATATTATTATCCATGATTTTCAACTAAAGCTTTTTTTAATGGTTCGTTGCTACAGGTGAAATTATCATGCTTCTCCATCATTGCACGCTCATTCTCACACGCATGAAAACCTTAAGATTTCTATTCAACTTCAAACTCTCCCGGCCAAAGCAAATTAATCACTCGTCTCTTCTGCTCTGCTAAAACCACAAATTATTGAGGAAAAAATGGTATTTAATTTAAATACTCCAAAGCAACGAATCAAAGACTAGGTATATATATAAACATATACAGAATAGCAAAATTTTGCGAACTTTTTTTCCGACTAATTGAACATTGGAAAATCTCAATGTTTTATTTACCTCTTATCATACAAGTTTATCAAGTTTTATCGAGATCCGTATTAATTATATTTATGGCTTAACCTTCTTTTGAGCTCGAGGACTTCTAAATATTGAAGACGTTTCCGATATATTCAATTTTCCTCGAGTGCTGTCCAAATCCTTCCTCACAGGCAGGCCCTGGTACATCGAATCATTCCACACTCCCCACCCAAGGTTCATAGAAGAGTTTTCTCCAGATTTTCTACTGTCAACAGAAGCTCTTTCGGGTCTATCCCCCCTTCCGGAATTTATATTAAACCCCATATCAAAATTTGGGTTCCGAAGAGGCGATCTATCTCCTCTTCCTAATACTGCCATTGAAGTAAGTGGCAACGGAGAGCAGAGACGCATTCCGCTGCCCGTTCCGTTGTTTCGATCATGTGAGTCTTTTGAATGAGACCGACCACCTTCGTCATTATACCCTGCTTTATTTGACTGCTTCGTGGCATACCGATCCACAGATTCCGATTTAGCCTCACTTCGTGAGGTAATCTGGCTCTTGGAAAAGAATTGCGAGGCGTTGTTTGGCTCAACGCTCATTTTGCTATCATCGCGCCTTGGGAGCAACTCCTCGAGGTTGAGACTATATTGAACTCCTCCTTTTTGCAAAGGATTTGCAAAGAATTGATGGTTCACGAAGTTTTGACCTGTAGGCTTTCGAGAATACATTGCATCTTCGGGTTTTTTTGTTTCTACCGCTTCTACCTTATTCAAGAGCGTTCCATAATTTGAAGTAACACGCGAGTGAGTATGTGATCTTCCGCGGAGGAAATCGTTCAGCTGATCCTCATGACCTAAGAAATCGAGCAGCGACGAAAGCGAGCTTCTGCGACTACCAGGAACGAGGGGATCCACGACGGAATGAACTGAGGAATTCAGTAAGCTTGGAGGTCTTGATCGAATTTGAGAGCGTGGAGTTCCTTCATCCTGAGAGAACGACATTCGCTGCGATTCCATGGGTTGTTGGAAACCTTGAGCGAAGCTTATTTTCAAATTTGTCGGAGTCCTCTCGAGTAAATTAGCATTGGTCGGCGTGACATTTACGGTATTCGATGTCGTCGGGATGATAATGCCGTTATTTTTCGTTGGAGTTGAGAGAGGGTTGAAGTTTGGAGGCGTAGCGATAGGTTGATTCATGGTCTGGTTGGTAGGCGTGGAGCTGACCATCGCACTGTTTGTTCCAGACTGCTTGTCTCCATAGTCTCGAGATTCGCCGAAGGTAATCGGCTGGATTTGGAGGTTATTTGCATGCTGAGCTTGCATCATCAGCAGCGCTTGCAAATTCTTTGCGAAGTCTGAGTTATTCTGATTCTTGTCGGTAGCACTGGAGGGAAAATCAGGACGACTGTTGTTTTCTTTTGGAATCGAAATTTTGAGAGTGTCTCTCAGCTTGGCTTTATAGGTTTTGGTCTCTTTCTTCTCTTGAGTGATTTTCAAATTTCGCTTGAAATCACGGTTTAAATCTTCCAAATCTCCATCAGAATCATCGCTGTCTCCCTCTTCTTCGATTGAGAGCTCTTCTTCAGCCATGTATCTATCTCCTTGCTGCTGGTTCATGCCATGGAGGCTGCCTTTATCAGAGGTATCAGCGGTCTTTGCGTCTTTGGCAAAAAACTGGGGATAATCTTCAAAAGTGAAGAGGTATGATGAGCGAGCAGATTCGAAGTATTTATTGGGCTCGTAGTTGCCATGAGTAGAGTACTTGATTACGTTTCCAGAAAGATCCTCAAACATGAGGAGCATTTTTATTTGGCACAAGCGTGAGAGTTCGGCTGCTTTCTTTATTAAGCCTGTTCTACGCTTGGTGAAAGTTGTGTATCGCAACCTTGGGTCCTTGATCTCTTGAATCTGGATTTTTCTTCGTCCCATTTTTAGAGATTGGTAAGGAAGGGGTATTTATTTATGAGTTGGCTTATATAGGGGTAATTATGAGTTATGAGTAAAATAAAATAAACCCATGAGCTAAGTTTGCTGATCAAGCGCTTTTTCTGGTCAAGACTGATCGGATTCCCAAAAATAACCTCCCAACAAATTCTGATTACCGAAAAAAAATGAATGAAAACTATATCAAACGCTGATGTTGTAAGAGGCTACGTACTATAATTTAGTGATATGAAGAGTGGAGGAAAATTTTGATTTGAAAACTTGAAGGCTCAGAGTGAGGGAGATAGGGTTAGTGAAGGAATATTACGAAATGGAGAGACTTATAATTTATAGAAGGAGGTCTTACAGAACTTTCTGAGGGCGTGCTGATGACTTTTTCTTATCGTCATGCTGCGAGTGGGCAATGAGGAAGTAAGGTTTTGAATTGAAAAAGCAGATGTTTGCTGGCATGCTAGTAATTACCGAGAGGAAATTTGAAAAGTAGCGATCCTTCCAATTGGAACGAAAATGAGTGTTGATTGGTTGATTGGTTCATTTGAGACTGTTTTACCTTGGGAACCATATTTCAATGCAGATTAGTCATGTAAAGCCTGGACCTATAGAGTAATTGGTGTCAAAAGCCAAAGCTGTTAATTATTTCTCTGAAAGGAACGGATTTTCTCTGAACTGAAGAAATAGAAAAATTTTTTCACACTCTCTTAGGAGAATTTATGTTCCAACTGTCTCCTGTCACAAGTTATCCATAATTGCTGTCACAAATAGGAAACTGACACCAAATTTGCACTCAACATCATCAGAATTGAAAACTCGTTCTAAGTACTTGTGACTCACAAATAACAGCGAATTAATTCAAAAGCAAAAGAGAAAGGAAGTTATTAAACACATTCCTTTTGCTGCAAAATATGTTAGATTGCTATTTCCAGTTTATTGAAACAACTCAAGATCCCTATTTATTCGAAATACCGATAGTTTTTAATTAAGATCTTCACATAGACTCTTTTTCGTTGCTCTTTGCAGATAGCGGCACAAACCTCCAAGCAATAAACCACCTAGAAATCGCCAAGCATTGTTAGGTGAAACCATGATATCAGAGTAAAGACCTGATTGTAGTTCCTTGAGCAAACTCAGTTTTATAAAATTCTATTGTCTCATTTTCTAATGTTTCAGCCTTCTCTTCAATGTACTTTTTAATCTGTGGCACAGTCTTCTTCCTTCCCACTAAGCTGGTAAAAAGCGAGACTTGAGATTTGACTTCATTGCTCTCATCGACCATTTTCTTCAGGAATTCAACCTCTCCGCCCTCAGTAACCATCTCATTTTCTTTCATTTGAGAGTTCTTTATGAAAAATGCTTTAGAACTAGTAATTGTCATTATATACTTTATTTGAAAGATATTCCTTTTCGTCTGAATGCCCAAAATAAGGTGGATTGCACATGGTGAAAGTAAAACTTTACACGAATTTAGACTCGGATGAACAAGCATTCATTACTTCTCTCCTTTTTCAATTATCCCATTAAAAATTGTACCAAAAGACTTGCGGACGCTTATTTTATCTCCAAGCTTATTCTCTTCAATAATTTTTCGAGAATTAGCCAAAGCCACGTCATCAATGTCTAACCAGATTATAATAGAGTTTCTTGAGTTGATTGATAATCCTTACCTGTTCCCACAAAATTCCATCCATAAAGCTTAAGACCAAGCAGTGGATAAATCAAACTTGTGCCTGTGCCACTTAACATTGGAAACTGAAATTATTGAGTAATAAACAGTGTTATTACATGTCTAATCCTCGGACCAATTGCGGTTTTTCTGCAAATAATTCCTAGATGGAGTCGTTATAAGCGATTCTAACAGTAAGAAAGCTCACGTTAATTAAGTCATTTATCCAGTTAAGATAGTCTATCCTGGAGGGAATAGTCGGACATAATGCGTCCGAGGGAATATCCCAATAAGTGAGTCCAAAGTCTTTGTTTAGTAGGGCCTTGTTAAGTTCAATACAAGATTCAGGGTTTTTCCAGTCGATTGATGTCATTCCATGCTTGTTGATAAACACGCTATTGTTCAAGTTGAAACCTTCCAGGCAATGGATTGAGAATACTGTTTTTCGAATGATGGGAAGAGTAGAGCAAGCTCATTAAAATCAGGAGGCTTATTGTAGTAAAGGTTTTTTGTATTTCGCCTTTTATCCAATTGCTTCTTGAGAGCCTCTTTTTGATCGAATTTTGGGCCTTTCTTCACTTTCTTACTCCGTGGATTCATAAATAAAATTGAAAAAACAGAATCTACAATCATTCAGAATTTGTTAGGTTATTACATCAACTGCGAAAGTATTTTTTGAAAACCGAATAACCTCGCTGGCATACAGTTCGTGAACAATAGTTACCAACTGTGGAGCCTCGGACTGGACGCTAAATAAGCCCATTCTCGAGAAATTAAATACCTTAAAATATCTAAAATGTTGTGAATGTATCACCGAAAAGTTTATCTACCAATTCAGTCAGCAGAGGAAGCCCCGGTTCCCTTGAAAGAACAGATCAGAGAGGGTGCTGCTGTAATAAAAAGCTCAAGATCTTTCAAACTATAGTCTATTTCCATGATTGAGAGCACAGACTCCTCAGAAATATACTACTTAGTTTGAAATCCTTGTCTCTGAATAATGCAGTCTTAGAAAGACAGCGAGATCATCTGTACTTATTTCCATTGCTCAGATATCAGCAAATTTCCTCAGATTCTTGAGTTTTTTAGTTTTGCAGAGCTTGCCGAAGGCTGCTGTGGCATTATGGAAAGACCCAAAGCCAGAAGAGAAAAATTTGCAGTGGGTTTTTTACTTAAATTTAAAAGCAGGAGCAGGGTGATGATGATCCACTTTTTCCGTAAATTAATTAGTAAATCACTAATCTAACTAATTAGAATTAAAATTGCACAGTTTATCGAGGAAGAGTTTATCTATCAGACTTCTCAATCGCAATTCGCAAAACATGGTAACCTGCAGAACAGTTATCAGAATTTTCACCGTGCTGATCGCCTTGGTGATACTCCATCTCCCAATGCTGCTTGTTTATCTCAAAATATCAAAGTTTGACGAGCACAGAACTTGGGTTGCCATACTATTCATACTAAACGACGTCTCAGCTCTACAATTTTTGTTCCTCGCCTGCACAAAGATACAAAAGGGGGCCTGGATTATATTTCTATCGCTCCTTAATTTCCTTTTCATGTGCTTCTACCTCTCGAAAATCATATATTTCTCAGCAAACAACCCAACCAACTACACCTGGGCCATGTGCCTCTTCTTTACTGCTCTCCAAGGCTTCCAGCTGTTTTACCTCATAGTCATTCCATTTTTACGACAAGGATTCTCTGTGTACTATATAAAGCTGGCTCTACCTCTCGTCATCTTGTCATTAATCACTGCTGCCACATACTCAGCCATCGAAGCTGCCCAGGAAGGATCCCCCGCTGTGAAGTTTCTCATGCTCTCTGGTTTCATTGCCTTTCTAGGAGCTGTTTTATTGTCTGCAAAAGTGCTATCTCATGTCAAATTCAACCCTCAAGTCAGCAGAGCCTCAATTTTATTAGCAAAAGCCTTGAAAATCGCGTATTTCGTTGTCTATCCTCTGGCAGTGGGATATTGGATGTACGCAACCAGACAAAAATCCTTACTGCATGAGTGGTCGATAATGACTTTTTTGTTGCTCGGATGGACAGCGAGCGGCAGCGTTGGATGGTCGATGGGAAAGTTGTTAGAGTACCTGGGCATTGTGGAATGGGGAGTCGATGTTGTGATCAATTTGTGGTATTATCCCATCATTACGGAAGAAGTTGTACCAATCAATGAAGATGTATATGCCTTTTTGGAGAGCTTTTTACTCTTCTCTCATAATTCAACACCTATCAGAAGCACTACGATGGTAGAGACCGATTTTGAAGAGCCTCACGAATATGCGAAACGACGAAGCCTTGAGCGAGTTCCATCATCTTTGTTTAAAGATAGTACTTGCTCGATTTGTATGGAAGAGTTCCTTGAGGGGCAAAATCTCGTCTCAGTTAAGGTATGTAACCACGCATTCCATTCGCATTGCTTAAAAGATTGGGCGATAAACCGAGGTTTGTGCCCGCTGTGTCGAGCCAAAATTAAGAAAGACTTGTTTATTACTAAAAATCCTGCACATGGAAGAGCCCATTCAGCAGTGGTTTAGCCGGCACTAATTAAGTTTGTTTGATCCTCCTGGAGTTAATGAGAAAACGACGACAGATATTTCATATTTCGTTCATCAAACTTAACAAATAAAGTTTTATAATAACTCCTTTTGGAAAACACTGTTGATCGTCGTCGTTTTATTTGTTGCTTGATTGTATTTTTTCTTGTTGATTGTTTATCATCATTGAATGTGCTCGAGTCAGTAAGACCTGCATTCAATTCAAATAATGAAATAAGTTTTTGTTAAAAGAGATGAAGAAAATGTAGAATGCTCGGTAGATGGTTTCAAATTTTGAAATTTCTCCTATAATCCGAATTATAATCATCACTTACGGCTTAGGCTGGCGAAATTAACCTGGTATGATTTTTAGCAGTTTTTCTTTGACTACACTTATTGCGATACCAATTGTGCACTTCGCATCTTGCAATATGTATTAATTGATAAATAGCTTTAATAAGACCGGTAGAATTGATCATCCTCATGGGAAAAAAATTTTCTAGTGAAAAAGCACTCCGTTGTCAACAGGTAGTATCAAAAACGATACAAACCCGACATATCAAGCATATAACCATAGATAAGCCTGGCCATTTTTATTGATTTGAAATTGTTGGAAGTAGCTCACTAGAAAAAACAAAAAAAAAAACATATAAAAGCCCTTAGTGCTCGTCCTCGTCGAGCCCCTGCAAAAAGCTCGGGAGTAGCAGGGAGCCTTGCATACTAAGCTGAGTGTTCGATTTTTTACTGGGATCATCGCTATCACTCAAAGTCAAGTCAAGTTTATCTCTATTTCGTTTTCGACATTTTTCTTTCCAGCCCGAGATATTCTTCCTTGAGAGTCCATAAGCAATGGAGTTAAGAAAGCCTTGAGAATTAAAAAGGATATTCTGAATTAATATAAGATAAAATGGAAGGTTTTTCTTCAAAGGGTCTGTAGTTAGCTCAATAATCGTTGAGGGAGCATTGCAAACGATCAGTATACATGGGATGATTAAGAGCTCGAAATACATCCTTGTCCCGAACTCTCTTAATTTTCTTAAAACTGAGAGATTGCAAAACAGGCAAAACAGGATGCAAATGGCAGATGGAAATGTGATCACAATTTGCAATTTCCAGTCAACTTCATCGTCTTTGTCGATGGCATGGACACAGTATCCGGTTCGCTTATCGAGTTTATAATAGTTTATAACGACTGGGACACAGGCATAAGACAGAGATAGCAGAATCGAACTGAGCACATATTTTTTAAAATTGTTTGAGGCAATCCCTGAGGTATTCAAGTGAACGGTTGAGTAAAGTGAAAATGCGAAAGTCGCGGTCCAAAACAGAGAACCAATGTAACCGAAGATGCTGAGGTAAGATATAAAATTGCAGTACATCTGGCTGTTTGCTCGGATTGGGTCTAAAAATGACCCAATGCAGGCAATTGCATCCATCATGGATAGCGCAATGATTAGTTTTCCCACTGAGATTAAATAATTTTTCAGAACTATCGTTGTAATGATGTTCAAAAACGAACCGCACAGAGATAATGCTGATACGTACATCACAACTGTAGTAAGGAGTTCCTCCTGATTGGGTAGCAGCTCGAAAATTTGTGGGAGAGAGTCGGACTCTCCATTGAACAGAGTAAAAGAGCTGTTTGTGTTGGCTGAGAACAGTCGCATGAGTTTTATGATTATTTGATACTAGTGAGTGAGTTTTAAACCTCTTCTGAAATCACAAACTCACAAATAAAATCAAAATTTTTAATTAAGATGACTCTGGATTCTGTTTGCTAGGGGTTACGATTTATTCTGGTTAGAATAAGAGAACGTGCTCTAATTCATTTTCTTAAGTTGCTAATGTTGCTGATGATGATCGCATGCAGGCTCTTTAGTAACTTTTTGGAAATTTGTAAGATATCAAATGGTTTTCACATCTGAGAAGATAGAATAATTAGTTTTTGATTAGTGACTGATTGCCTTTTGTAGAATCAGCATTAGCAATCACACGCGCAAGAAAACATATGTCTAGAATTAGTCATTGCTATAAGTGTCTTCTCAAGTACGCATTTCAAATTGGCTGCATATCTTCATTTCCGAGATACATCATCAAGGAATGCCCTTAACTCACTTCCTCTTTTATTTTTTCTGGGACTTTCTATCAAGGCATTGTGTTCTAGGATTATTCACTGATATAAGGTCCTTAAAACACCAAAATGTTCTATTGAAATGATTTTTTTCAGTGTAAAATTCTTAGAAGGAATGAAGAGCTCTTGCGATGAATAGGTATCCAGTAGCACCTCGGTCAGTGAAATCTTCAAATTAGCAGGAATCAATTTTCTAGTTTTTAGTAAAAATTGAGATGAAAACTGGAATCCAATTTTCCTTGAGGTTAACAATTCGAAGTGTTCGAGAAATTATATTCTGAATCTCAAAATTTCCTCGCTTCAAGTGTGAAAATTGACATTTCTAGTGGTTGAGACCTTCCGACAGATTTCCTTTAGGCAAATTTTCGCCAAATTCCACTATCATTCTGAGTTCCCAGAGTATTGAGGATAATTTGTTTCCTTGATTTTAAGCTGTTTAAAAAGTGATGAATAATTTGATTGGCTTACTATGTTATGCATATCTCTCGTTGCGGTCAAATCCGTAATGAGAAAATATAGTCCAAAAAATTTTTACTTGCTCTATTCGTTATTATTTTGAATTCATACCATATTTTATCGATAAATTTTTCGATCAGTAAAGTAAATGGAACCAAGCAGCTCACTAGCTACTGATTTCTCAAACTGAATCTGATAAATATTCAGTGTTTTTTTCCAAGCTAACGGAACTCACACTGAATCTTGCCTATATTTAAAATCGACCTCGTCAGATTCCTAAAGATTACTTGAAACCAGAGGAAAACCTTTTTCCCATCAGCTTACATATTATATCCTATCCTCACTAACTTTCTTTTCATTCAACCTTGAAACATGGGAGCGACCCTTGGCAAGAAAAATGCACCGCGCATTATAAAAAAACGAGATCCAAGAAGAACAATCATATCATCTTCTAATATCTTAAATGTATACGACATGGGGACAAAAATTATTGGTAAATCGATCATTCCTAGCTGGGTTAATGAAGGTTTGATATAGGACAAGGCCATTTTGGCACTGTTCGGTTAGCAAGGTTCAAAGGCACAAAAGCACCTCTTTTTGCTGTGAAGAGTATTCGAAAAGACAAAATAGCGAATAAGATGAACCTATTATACCGCGAACTGGAGCTATTACGCGACCTTGACCATCCCAACATCATTAGTTTCAAAGAAATATATCAAGACGATAATTACTTCCACATTGTTATGGAGTATTGCAGCGGTGGAGAAGTTATGCATAGGCTAGTTAAAAAGAAATATTTTTCTGAGGAGGAAGCCGCGAAAATGCTGTTTAAGATGTTTTCTGCAGTCAAATATCTGCATGATAGAGGGATTGCCCATAGAGACATCAAACCAACGAATTTCCTTTACGAAAGCAAGGACCCTGATGCCGAAATCAAGCTCATCGATTTCGGACTTTCTCGCTATTCAGAGCCTCACCAGACACTTGAAAGTCAGGTCGGAACTCCGTACTACGTCGCTCCGGAGGTACTCCGAGGCAGCTACGATCATCGTTGTGATTGCTGGAGCCTTGGAGTAATGATGTATACCTTCTTGTATGGCCATGAGCCATTTGATGGGAAAACCACTCCTGAATTAGCCAAAAAGGTCCTTTTTGAAGAGCCAAATTTGACTTCAGGTCGCTGGGCAAATATTTCATCTTCAGCGAAAAATCTCGTCGCTGGCCTTCTGATAAAGGATCCTAATAAAAGGATAACTATAGAGAAAGCGCTTGCACATCTATGGTTTAAAAAGGTGCAAAAACCCTCCAAAGTTGAGCATGAAAAAATCGAACATGTCGTTGAGAACATGCGGCATTTCTCATTGAAAGATAAGCTTCAAAAAGAAGTGTTTAAAGTGCTTGTACCTCAAACTAACAGCCAAGAAATAAGGCAGCTTCGAGAAGTATTCAATTACTTTGACAAGCATAATAAGGGGGAGATATCAATAGCAGACCTCAAGATTGTGAATAAAGAGCAGCGTTTGAAAATTAAAGTACGTGAAATGAAGGAAATTATGAAAAAGATTCATATTGAAGAGACTGATACGATAAGCTTTTCGGAGTTTTTATTTGTGGCTATGGATCCTAATGTATACCTCACGAATGAGATGCTTCAACTTGCTTTTCAGCATTTTGACGTTGATAAAACAGGGTTTATAACGGTGAAGAATCTAAAGGAAATAATGAACAGAGCAGCAATATATTTCCGAGAGCAAGAGATTGAGCAAATGATTATAGAGACTAACTGCGCGAAGAATGGGAAAATAAGCTTTGAGGATTTCTGTGTTCTCATGAGAGATGAACAACGTTCAAGGTCATCGAGCGAGAGCCACTGCAGTCTCAGCAAGCACGAAAAGATGAAACACTATACTATAAATGACTTTTCTAATCGATCCGAAACTCTAAAATTCAAGTAATTTAATTCATCATTTGTTGCATATTCCTGGATTTCCAACTAATTTGCAATTAGTTTTTTTTGTCGTTCTCAGATTGTTTAAATGATTCATATCTTTGATGATTAATGATTTGTTAGCTTTACTGTTAATGCATTTGCAGGTTTTTTGTTTTTTTTTTTGTTTTGCTTTAAAAAACAACTTTCATATCCTTGAGAAAATTCAACACAAATAATTACTGCTTTGTTCCGACCACGAATAGCGTCTCTAGCGCAGCAGGGTCCTTCTTATCAATGAAATTCTCCTTAACCTTTTTTCTGAGAGTCTCGAGCACTCTTTTCTGCTCCTTTTCTCCCAAACTTTCAAATAGTTTCTTATTTCCAGGACCACCCATAATAAGACCTTCAAAGTCATCTTCAGTGACGCAATCGAATGAAGCTCTTTGAGACCAGCAATAATCGATTTTCAGGCCTGCTTCCTCAACCAATTTCATCAAATCTTCTCTTTTTCCAAGGTGAAAAACGGACCTTGTCGATGACTTTGGCTTCAACTCTGGAATTTCCTCCTCAAGCTCCTTTACCACCGAAGGGAATATTCCTAGAAAAGTGACTCTATCAGCCGGTCCAAGCACTGACAATCCGAATCGTTTGCCTTTTTTGAGCACACGCTTCAGTTCCTGAAGCATTTTCTGTGGGTCGCTTGTTAAATGCAGGCAGAGGTTCGCAATATAGCAATCCACGGACTCGTCAGCAACATTTGTGAGTTCCTCTGAGTTTCCAACTTCATATGTGACTTTGACATTAGACAGGGAAGGGAATTTAGAGTATTGCTCTTTAGCAAGAGCAATCATCTCTTCAGCAATGTCGATAGCGGTCAGAGTGCATTCGTGCTCGAGGTTTTGGACGAGGTATCGATTGAATAAACCTGATCCGCATGCTATTTCGAGTATATTCTCTGGCTTCTCTTCGAAGATTTGCAACATGTTAGCAAGCGATACACCGAAAGGAAGGTTATTTCTCTCGAATTTTTTGCTGTAGAGAGCTGAATAGGCATTCCACATTGTGGAGATATCTTTTGGAGTAGGGATCATGTGCTGCTGCTGAGTTTAAAAATCTGAATAAAGTAGTTTTTATCTCTTATAAAATCTTAATTTCGAAAGCAATAAAGATTTTTTAGTGTATGCGTATTAGGCGCTGCTGAGATGACCGAGAGAAAAAATGGATCTATCCCAATAGCCACAGCGTTGTTCTCTAAAATGCTGAATCTTAGCTTCCTTTTGGAAACTTGAAGGGAGAAAAAAAATGATGATGAATCATAGTGTTTCTAAATCTTCCAAGTGATTGAAAAACAATGTCCTGTGTAGCAAGGCGTTCCACAATTTCCCATTCAATGTGACCAAAGTGTTAGAAATTATGATGACCAAGATACCAAGAGATATGATGAGAGTAAGAGATCTAGTCACAATAGATCTGGAAAAGAATTTTATGCGAGAATCTTTAAGTACATAGAACGCCGAATTTCAAGGGCTTGGATCTCTTTAATAATATCCATTCGAGGCCAGAGGACAAGAGAGAAATTATCATGGATTTCATATATAAGATGAGTTCATATCAGCTAAACATATGCTAAATAGACATACAAAATATCAGCAGGTTGTTTGAGGATCATAATTTTGAGCTGCCTTCTTATTGAGATTGAGAAAAATAGGCGGACCCAATTTCCTTTCTTTCCATATGTGTATTTCGTTTCGCTGCTGCGTCGGAACAAATAATTTAATTTTCTTAAGAACAATGAGATACATTCCGTTTTTTTTAGCGATATTGGTCTTGTGCCAACTCAGCTCCGAGTCTTTGGCGGTGGAGTTCGATTTGATCCTTGAAGGTGAAGAAGACTTCTGCTTGGATGAAAATTTGGCGGCAGGAACTTTGATAGTTGCTGAAGTAACGATTTACGAGGAAAACAAGACGATAAACCTGGACTTAAAAAATGAGAACGATGAGATCATTAAGAAGTATGAGGGTTCTAATTACTACCGCGTCGCGTATACACCTTTTAATGATGGAGTCTATAGCGTTTGCGCCCATAACCCATATTCAGTGCCATTGACGCTTTCTATTGTTTTCAATTCTGGTATCGATGCCAAGGACTACACACAATTCGCTCAGAAGAAGAACTTCCAGACGATTGAACTTGATGTCAAGAAGGTGGAAGACCTGATTGAGTTGATGCGTGACCAACTGAGCGTAATTGTTGCAAATGGAGAAGAACAACTGGCAGAAGCAGATAAGGTCTCTTCTATGTTAATTTTATTCAGTTTCGTCACTGCGATCTCAGTTATGGTTGTTGCGAGTTTTCAAACGACATACCTCAAACGGTTCTTCCAAAGAAGAAAAATGATTTGATTTTGATTGCATATTATTGATGAAATCGAGCTTATGTTGTTGTGTATTTCATGTGTAAGAAATTCAAATCCAACTGAAGTGAATTCATTAATGTGCTTTTTCTTCGATACAAAAAACTCTTCCTCCTCTTGAAATATTCTAGAAACCAGTAGTTGCTGTACTTAACCACAGAAATTCCTAGTGTTCCACATTTCATTCTCTCTCTCTTCGAAAGGGATATTAATGCTTTACAAATTAGTTGCAACTTTTCAGATACACCAGATTTCTCATCATTGTAGCAATAAGAAATTAGAACTGAGCAATTCTAAGGCATCGTTGCTTCAACCAATCATGATTACTTGTGAACTAATAGACACCAAGCGCGCACACAGACGACACACGAACAGATTATCGAATTTTTTTCCACAAAATTCCAGGTGTTGATAGTAATTTCGAATTTGCTGGATATCAAATTATCAAGAGCAAATTAGAAGCCCCGACTCCTTAATATTTTAATTCTGAAGTATCTTCACGTAAAATCAAATAAATACTACATCTATCATATTCTGAGATGATATACAGAGACGGCTATAAGCCAAAGCTTACTACCCTTGATTTTTCTATCGAAAGTGTCATACTTTTCGACCCAACACGCAAGCCTCAGAGCAATGGAAACTTAGAATCTGACATACAAGATGCAAAACTACTCTATTATCACCCTCCAGATAAACACATTGATATCAAGAGAAACATGGTTGGATTGATCGAAGGTACGACCATCTTCTTCTCGCCTTTCTCTCCTAAGAAGCAAGCTCAAAAAGTCACACTCATCAATTTGGATAATCATAGCTATATTTCCAAAAACGTTGAAGGCTCTCTTTGGCTTTGTATTGGTATCAACAATCATTTCTCATCCTCTTCTTATCGCGCTGCAACCAATTCAAACTCCTACATCTCAGACACTGTATTTCAAGTAGAAAGACCGTCAATTGACTTAAACCTGGCGGTAAAATTCATCGACCATTTCGTTGATTTCTTTACTTTGTTCTACGGGCCAATTCGATCTCACATAAATGAAACAGGAGTTCACGAGACATTCCAATTGATCTTCGAAGGCTTCATTCAACATTACAAGAGATTGAACGCAAAGCCAGAGAGTCATCTTGACCTGCTTAAATATCAAATCAAACCCTTAAACTACGCTCCTACTGATAAGAAAACCTTTCTGCTAATTCACTATCTTACAAATGTCCTCACCTCAGTCTTCGATGGTGCATGCCACTTTGCTTTATTTCACAAGGGCTACTATATCTATACCACTTTGGACCAGGACGTCACGCAACTCTTCTATGACTATCTGTACATTAGTAACAGCATCTCCGAGATTGATCCTGGAAAGGTAGAGTCGCAATTCTCGAGAATGAATGCGTTCACGAGCTACGGGCACTGTAATTTTTTTAAACAAGGACGAGGCTTCTTGTATGGGCTAATTGATGAGGATTTGCAGATTGAAGAGCTAGCTCAGCCAGTAGAAGAAGAGAAAAAAGTACAGACTGAAAAAAGGGAGATTGTTAGCGAGGACTATGATATATATATCCCTGATGTCTGGATTAAGGAGGGGAAAGAGGTGGTTAAGTACAAATTCATTTTGTATGACAATTTTGGGACTCGTATGCTGTTATTTTATGACCAGAAAAAAGAACTTAGTCCACAGAAGCTGCAGCAAATTAAATTAATGTTAAATAGAGAGACGTTCGCGCTTGCTACGGAACTTGATAAACAAGTCGGAAAACTAAATCCCAAAGAAGAAATGACACAATTGACTTATTATAATACCCTATCGTTGTCCTATCGAACGAGCTTGTCATATCTGAAATGCAATGATGTTCTCAGCTCAAAAATAATTTTTGAGTCGATTGGGAAATTTCTGGCCAATCAGAGAAAAGAAAAAGAGCTGCAAATGATCGTGTTTAGGTTAAACATGAATTGGGTTATAATTAAATATTTTAATGGGAGGATAGTTGTGCTCTGTCTGAATTCGCAACTTGCAATTCAGAAAGTAGAAGAAGAAAAGCACCGTCTTTTGGAAAGCTTTTCTTCGAGCATTCTTTTGTAATGTAAAATGTTTTTGATGAGCTGTATTTTTTGTTTGTCTATAGCATAGCCTAAGCTGCCTCCCCTCTCTTTGTTAAATTGGCATTTGAAAAGAAAATAGAATTGTAAACTCGAATAATAAGTAATTAAATGCAGATTATGATTGGTTCTTGGATAAAGAAATGGAGTTTAGTCTCTGTAAAAGCGAGCCAGCAAGAGGGAGAGAGAGATATATATGTACTTATACATGTAGAATTCGAAGTTTTCAATTTGCGCTATATCAATCCATAACGCATAGAGCCATTAATGGCCTTAATCTCACAGAGTGCCATTTCTCTCAGAGACAACTTTAGAATACAAGTTTCGAGTGGAATAATGATATTTATAAAAAGAAGCTTGTCGCTACTAGTTATTCCCACATGTTGGGGGCGACAGATTTACGGTGACTAAAACAGCACACGATAAAGGATGTTGAAAAGATATAAAAAATTTGGATGATTTCCTTTGTACGAATCTAACAACATCGTCTGCGTTCTTCTGGAACTACATCTGATGTGTGGATGCTAATCGATCGCTGTTTCCTCGTTAGTGGACTGTTGGCTTCGCTCTTGAGTTCAGAGGCAACTTCGTCTTTAACTTCTTTAGCAAGGCATTCAAAAGCTTCATTTATATTTAGGTTCCATTTTGCGCTCGTTTCAAAAAAGGGGATGTTATGTTTTTCTGCGAGACTCCTTCCTTCTTCTATTGTGACAACTCTTTTGCTTTCATCAAGATCACTTTTATTCCCTATAAGAATTTTGCGAGAATTCGTGGGTGCACTTTGGTCCGCTTGCCTAATCCAATTAGTGATATGCTCAAACGACTCACGATTATCGCAACTGTAGACAAGGATTATCCCATGGGTTCCTTTAAAGTAACTTGTTGCAATGACTTTGAAACGCTCCTGACCTGCAGTATCCCATATCTGTATTTTCAACGCTAAATCATCGAAGCTCATCTTTTTAATCTTGTAATCTACCCCGATGGTGGGCAGATGCGTGGCAAGAAATCTGTCCTCAGTGTATCTGAGAAGCAAAGACGTTTTTCCAACTGCAGAATCTCCTACAAGTAAGAACTTGACAACGTATTCAAGCGGCTTTGAATCGTCCATCTTGCAACTTTTTTTATTTACCGAAAGTTTGATTTATTCAGATTCTTGCAGTTGATGAGCCAAATTTCTCACTTATACGAGAAATCGAAGAAGTTGTCTAAGTGGAATTTCCTATGGCGGGTTGAAATTTATCAGCAGCAGGCCATCAGTGATATGCTTTTCTTTTAGAATGAAATCATCGCTGTTGTGAGTAGTAAAGCATGAATTCGAATGAATGTGAGATGAGATGTGGATTTCGATGAACACAGATAGAAAGGAATGTGCTTAATGGATGTTTATATTAATTAAGATTGTAATCGGATGAAATCAGTAACATTGTAATAATTTTGTCACTTGGGAAAAATTGTTCATTCAAAGAAGTTCATTTTTGGCTAATGAAGCAAAAATTAAAACTCTTTAATATCAAAATTGAGATTTCTCTCTTGTGACTCTGTAGAAAAAGAGTCTCAAAGCTTTTCATTTATGCCCGCAATGAGATTTATCTAACATTACAAGCTCTTTCCTCATTTCAAACCTGCATGAGTTATAAGATAAGCAAATTTCAGTATGAAACCAATAGGGTAGCAACGGATAAGGAGCATTTCGATACAGCAGGAGCCAATGAATGGAATCGCTCTGAACATAAAAATACAATTTAGCCCCTAATACATGTTGTTATACAAGGCTTTGGCTATTGAAACTGATAAATTATTGAAGCCTCAACAGTAAGTGAATATATCAGTTAATTTAGGATTTAAAAAGTACAACTATGGAGGGGAAAAAAGTCCAATGTCACCCAACAGCATAATTAGTAATAAGTATTCGTTTCTGAGCGGGTCCAATTAGACGAGTCAAACATTGTATCGAAGGTCTCAATAGAGTCGAGTTCAAAATTGTAATCAGGCTCAGCATTGTCTCTCTCAAGCTTTTCTCGCAATGATCTCAAATCTTTTAAAGCGTCTCCAATCACAAGACTATTTTCAATCAGCAGATTTATCAGACTTGGCTCCGACCCTCGAGTTTGAACGGCGTAGTTCTTAGGCGTTAAACTTTGATCAATGTTATCATATGGAAGTTGAAAATATTCGCTTTGCGCGGCAATAGATTGGCTATTGCAGAGTTTGGATTGGTTTAAATTTGCAGATTGGACTGCAATTGATTTCCATGTTTCTTCACTCTTTTCAACAAGTACTCTCTATATATATTATAGAGGCAATGACGAGGGTAGCAGAATCTATAGATTACCTTTTCAGGCACTTCGGTAATAGTATCGGAGCTTTCTGAAGTTTCTGATGGCTTAGAGTTCTTTCGTCGGAGCTTCGAGAGCATACTTAAACTAGTTAACTTGTGATTCTAGAGAATGGAAATCGACGGACCTGCTATCCTTTGTAAAATAGGGGTGACTGAATGACACTTGATTGTTTTCAGAAGCACATCGTTTAAAATCGTAGAAATATAACTGTATTATAGCAACATGGCTGTCAGACACATAAAAAGTATGAGTATTACCTGTCTGATGAAAGAGGAGATATTCTTGTGTCCAAAGTGTTTCTGAAGAATTATTTCTGAAAACTCCCTTGGCTTCTTCACGATGAAGCGAGAGCCATCAGCACTCCAGCAAACGATATCCCATAAACTTTGTGTCTACGCATTGTTATTCCATTAAATCAAAAAGCAAAAAGTTACTTGTAATATGTTATAGACTGTTTGTATAAACTTGGTGACTTTACAACCAGCTGAATCATAGGCTGCTTTATATTGGAAGGCTTCTCCTTTAACACCATAATGATTCATTTTGTCGAAAGTGCTCGTAACTTTTGGAAAATTTCAGGTATAATAAATCATCTCGATTTTTGTTTATACCAATTCCTCAAAGCTTCTCGACAATTCTTTTGTCCAGAACCTTGTACATGAAAAATCTTCTTACTGGTTTCTAATAATCTTTTCATGTCATGATAGCTCAATTTTCCGCTTGCCCTACTGAAATATTTCAAAAATCAGCTTCTAGCAAATTCTATAGATATTCAACCAAATTAGGAACAATACTATTTTCATCGAGATCAATTAGACGCCAAAAAAAAAGTGAGATTCATCAAGCTTTAATTAGAATAGAAACATCTCGAATATGCACTGGAAAATTTTAAATTTGAGAACTTGGGAATCGGCATTTCGAATAAAGTTCTTCAAACTTTTCAGAACTTTTTCATCAAACCCAGCTGGCAGAAGTTTTTGAATTTTCAGGCTCTAAATTGCCTTACACTACTGAATAAGTAAGCAGGCTGCTTGCTGAAAGACAATTTAGAGTTGGTCTTATGCGAGACTTCATAAATATTGTATTAAGATTTGCTGTAGAAGCTCTAATTTGATAGTATTTGTTCTTCGGCATGAACGAATAGAATAATTCATGATTAAATTCTGGGCATTTTGTTTTAGAATCAGAGCTTAGTAGAGCAGATTTGAAAAAACTTTTCAGCAACGAGATCTTTCTAACAACAGCAGAGGATATAAAAGAAAAGGCAGGACTCTTATAGCAGTCAGGATGGTCTAGCGCAGAGTATTTCTTCGAAGAAAGGATTGATTTGTAGTATAAAAACTTCTTGTGAGACCTCTATCCACAATGTTGATCTAAATGTTGGGTTTATAGACCTAACACTTAGCGCCTTTGTATCTGCACTGTGTTTGTAAGATGTGAGCCATACTTCAGTATTACAAATATTACTGCAATTAAAAACCGACTTGTGCATACGATAGCCTGGCTCTTAAATTCTTATTGAAAAATGGGTAAAATTCATAACAGCTTCGAGCTCATGCAGATTCAGAGTCTGCCTTTTGTGATGAATACGATCTGATAAACTTCCATTTTCCTCTGATTTGAGATTTCTCGATCTGAAAATCAAGACAGAAGTTATGTATATAATTAAGGAACACCTCCTCGCTGATTTCAGAAAAGATTTCTACTTTGCATGAGTTGAGGAAGAGACTTGCCATTCTTTTACTATGTGTAACTTTATTAAGGCTAATTACAAATTACCCCACACCCCCGCAAACTGGTGGATTGGGTTGTAAGAAACTGTCGAGCAGTTTCGAAAAGTACTCGATAAGACTCAAAACTTTCTTCTGGATATTATTTGTATTCAGGAGATTCACCTTCTCAAGGGCTTCAAAACATATGGTTTGAAGCAGAGAAGCTAGCAAGCCAAAAAAACAAAAAGTAAATACCATATTCCCCTTGGAAAGAGCATCTTCCATGAAAGACAGTTGATATGGGAGAATAAATTTCTTATAGACATTTGAACGAAATGAAACAGAGCTCAAGAAATCATTTTTAGCTCTGATGAATTGAGGTACAAATTTTCAGTGATCACCGAAAAATAATCCAATTTCGAGATTGATCTCAAAGTACCTGATTCAGAAATTTAACTTCAAGCCAGTAAGCTGAAATTTTCTTCTCAGAAATTAGAATTTAAATTCGATTTAGAATAAGCAAAAGATGAATCCTTTGAAAACAAATGATATAGTAAATAAATATACAGAACATCAGCATAGGAGGAAGAGCATCAGCATAGGAAGAAGAACATTTCCTAGAGAAAAGCTCACGTTGTGATGTACTTTAGTCTTTCCATCATAACTTCAATAATCGTCATGACAGGAACATAAAAAGTAGCAACGTAGCAACGTAGATGCAAACGTAAAAATTTCTTCAGGAGTACAATTGAATAAAGGATTTTCTTCTACTATTTCACCTTTCAAATGCTCCTTGCTCATTTTACAACTCCTGCAGAAAATGGGAGCTTCTATGAGCCAAAATCCGTTCAAATGAACCAAATTTTTTTCGCCTTTGATAGGATTTTGTCCGAGTCAGCACCTTTTCTGGAAATAAAATAGCTATTTCTCTATAAGAACGCGACTATGCTTGAATGGTTTCTTGTTGCTATTTTTTTAAACTTTTTCGTCGGAGTCTCTATCATCTCTCACAGTTCCAGACAGCAATGAATTTCAGAGCTTTGCAGCCAATTTGGAAGTTTGTCTTGCCTATTGTAGGGAAAGCAGATAATCATTTGCCTTAGGTTTCATGGAGAAATTGACACAAAGACTAACTCATAAATAGATCCAGCTTAGTAACTCTTTCTTACATTCATGAAAGTTACTTGATGAAGCTTATTCCTTAGGATAGGTAAGGTCTAGAATATTCATGCTCCCTTACTGTCAGAGTTCGATCAAATTCTTCAATCATTCATTTGGTTAATTGAAGAACGAAGAAGTATACTATAGCGTGCTCCTCTTGATTATTAGACTCATTCACTCGAATTATATTATTCTTTAAGTATCTCTGAGCTGAATATTGCAACATATACGACAGATGAATAATTCTTACATATCCTCCTGTACGGCCCTCTGAAAATTTAATTTTAAGTCCGCTTTTCCGCAAAGAAAACAAAAAGATTATTTGAAAGTTGTAATAGATTGCTCGCTCATCTCAAGTCAAAGGAAAATTTCTCTTCATGAAAAATCGTACTCTTGAACGTTAAAGTTGAAAAGGAAGTAATCATCAACAATAACACTACTATTTTCTTAAACTTAACTCATCAATGTTTTGTATGTTGAGTAGATCCTTTGAGAGGATAGCTACTCACTCGTTGTACGAACCCGAAAATGGCTTTATACTCATTGCCTTGATTATCTGAGTGGAGATTAAGTTTTTCAGAATAAATGGTAGTTTGATCTAACTTATATATTGTTCAATAATAGCGTGTCAAGGGTTAGCCTCTATTTCTCAACGCGCATGATAAACATATTGGAATATTTATTTTAACTAATGAACCCATTTTCAGATATGAAAAAAAAAGTGAGTAAAAAACCAAGAGTAATTATATTGAAAGTTCATTTCACCTGTAAAATGTGAATGGGTAACTAAACTTCAAAAAGAGTCAAGGAATGACCTAATAATCACCTTGGCCAAGTAGATACAAAATCTAAACAATACGAATGCTAATGAAGTTTAGTATGCTACTACCCTTATTCTTATCACCTGATCATTGTCAACTTTCTATGATTGTATTTCACATGTTTTCTTCCAAGATCCCAATTACGGATTTTTTAATCATCTCGAGTCAGGATTTTTTTTCTGACTTATTTTTAAGAATGATAAACTTTTTCATTATCGAGCTTAGATGTTTGTTCTTCTGCCAACTTTCTATTAGACTTCTGGACTCATTTCACAATAATGACATTTAGCAGAAAAAGTTTTCAGCTAAGATTGATTAAACTGGATATTGAGCCAAAATCTTTGAAGTTAAAGGCTTGTAAAACTAAATTTTGACATTTAAAAATTTAAGCAGTTCGTGAATCACAAATGTCAGGAAAAGACAGCTTATTAGGCAAAGAGCCCACTAAGAAGGCCAAAGAGAGTTTAATGAATAAGAGCTTCTCTAACGTTGGCATCAGCAGATATCGTTGGTTGTTCCTGATTCCTTGCGGTCTTGGACAATTTTCCTATTATTGGGTCGTTTCGCTCTTATCCTCTCTACAGACTCAAATTCAGGACGATTTGAACGTTGACGCTGCAAAGTACGGCTTTCTACAAACTTGTGGACTCTTAGGTTCATGGGTTATGCCTCTTCTTATGGGATATTTGATCGATTTATTTGGCGCGAGGTTTGGTTACATCTACGGCAACCTCGTCGTTGTGATCGGACTCGTGGTTCAAGGAATTACTGGTACTTATAATAGTTTCTGGGGCATGTGCGTCGGTAACTTTATCATTTCCTTTGGAATGGACTCGATCAACTTGAGCAATTACAAGTTGATGTGCAAGTGGTTCAAAAGCAAGGATTTGGGACTTGCCTTTGCCTTAGCAGGCAATCTGCAGTCTCTAGCCGGTATCGCAAACGGCTATATCACTCCAACTCTATACAACGTCACTAACGAACTCGGATTCCCGCTGTTCATCGCCGCCCTTGTGGGTGGCTTTAGTTACATCTGCGCTCATATCTCTTGTGAAATGGATCTTCAGAGAGAGAATCAGCTTAACCAACTCACGTCAACCAAAGAATTTACTGAGACGATCAAGTTAAAAGATCTGACAAAATTCAGGTTGCTCTACTGGCTGTTCGTTGGTCCTTTCATAGTGATCCAAGCTTTACTTATCCCCATGCAATACTACAACAGTGAGTATATGCAACAAAGATACAAATTCGACACTCAATTGGCTGGACTTTTCAGCCAGTTCCAGAATTTCACTCCAATGGTCCTTGGACCTATCCTCGGAATCATCATGGATAGATGCGGAAGAATCGGCGAGTTGATGATAATAGCCTCAGTATTATCAATTTTAGGCTGCATCTTGCAGGGCGTGCTTCCAAATTGTGATAAATGCTTGATTCCTCTCCTTCCAATAGGACTTCAAGGATTTACAGGCGCTATTACAGGGCTGGGTATCATGGTCGGCTTAGCTAGGATCGTTGATGTGAAAATGCTCGGTATATCCTTCGGAGTGGCGCTCTGGGTCATGGAAGTCATTCAAGCCTTCTTCCCATCGATCGATGGTGCTATCGTTGATGCTACCTCGAAGGTTGAGAATGGATACTACTGGGTGTTCATTGTCAATGGTTTTATTAACATTATTGGCTTGGCTGCAGGAATTGCAACGGTCATTTATGACTATAAAACTGGAAATAGGCTAGGTGTGCCTCAGAAAAAGGAGACCAAAGAAGATGATGAGAAACTAATTGAGGAGGCTCGCAAATCGAAAGGCGTTCCTGAAGTTGACGCTCCAAAAGTTGATGATGCTTAAGTTAGATTCGTTTCATACTAAGGCAGTTTACAGCAATAAAAAAAAAAAAGATTCGTTGAGAAACTTCACGTTAATCTGGGTTGAAAACCCATTGAATTTCCACCTTGGTTAACAAGGGAAAAGATTTACAACAAAATACATTTCCTCCTGATATAAAAGCAAAAAATTATTGGTTCTGATCTTCTCAAGAATTTATTGAACAATTAATTCATCTAAAATTCCAAAAGTATTTGTTTTGATAGCCAGGTGAGTCACCGATTAAATATATTTTCCTTAGCAAAGAAAAGGAGTATCAAAAATTCTTGACTAGAAACTTTAAGAGTTATCTCAAATGAGAGCGTTGCTCAATTCCAACAATAATGTAACAAGAATATTAAGACTCGGAAGAGTATATTGATTAGCATCTTTCTTACAATGCAGTGGAGATAAAGAAGCCGGTTATTATGAAGCGCCACCATCCAATTAGCAATTCTCAACTTTTATTTTTCACAACCGCTGTTTTCGATGTCAATTTGTTCCATGTGGTGCTGGATTACTCTGGGCATATGAAAAAGCGGAAGCTTGCTGTTAATTACGAATGAACAGTAAATTTTGAGGATCATATTTAAGTTGAGCCTACTCAAAAGTACTGTAATCAAGTCATTTATTGGTGCCAGCAATTTTAATTGTTGGAACCCGATGATCTTTGCTGTAGTTAGCGCTGAAACCCGATTTGAACAAGCAGTTGCTTCCTACTGCAGTGCTGATAATTAAATTTTGCCTCAAGAAACTTTTATTCAAACATTAATTAACTTTGGGAGGAGCCAGTGCTGAAGTTGTCATCTGCAACCTATTATTAACCAACCATATATATATTATCAAAGAATTCGGATGTGGGGAACAGCTTAGAACCACTTTTCGAACCACGATAAAATTAAATACGAATAAAGTACCTGAGCAAGGTAATTTAAAAAAAATGATCAGAATAAAGCCCAGTGGGTGATAGTTTGCAAGCATTTACAGGCAGCACAAGAAGATTAAACAATTGCCTTGGAGACAAGTGATTCTAAATCTTATCAATTATTTGTAATCAGAAATTCTGAGCCAAACTAATCAGGCAAACTCGTTAATCGTACATTGAGATGCATCTGAATCGTATTAGAAGAACATACGAAGATGTGTGAACATTTTTAGAAGAATTTCTGAGAGACAACTCTCATTTCCGTTTTTGAAACTTTAATAAATTGAAATCAATCTTTTATTTAAAATTGAATCTGATTTTAGATAAAGTCGATTTTAGAGCTTTAGTCATCACACATCTAAAAATCTAAGCTTGGTTATCAAAAAATAAAGTATACTTCATCTTTAAAAATTTTAAAAAGTTTAGGTGAGTTAGACTCGCTATGGATCATCTTTCCTCAAAGCACATGAGAGACTTCCTCCTGGAGGTTGGGACGCTTTACAACACCATTCCTCTTAGATCCATCAAGAGAAAGTCTTTAGTACTTAATATTTGTCTGATAATTCAAAGTATTCAGTTTCTTGCTCTCGTGCTGCCCTCAGAATACGCACTAACAGTGAATGCAGTCTTGCCCATGAAGTTCATGATCTGGATATCAAGTGTGAGAACGTGGATAAGCGCGGCTTCTTTCAAGATCGTCCTTATTGCCGTTATGCTGTTGCTAATTTGCCTAATCATGGTCATATTGACAATACACGGCATATTCCGAATGGTGAAGGCGAAAAAAGTGCCTCTCCTCTACAGCCTCATGATCGAGACCCGAATTCCCTTTGTTTATTCAAACGTGCTTCTCATCCCTTCTTTAGAGACTGGTGTCCTCCTTCTGCTCAAAAATGACACTTACGTCAAAAGCACTTGCACGGATACATCGTGTCAGATAGGCATGAGAACTTTGGGTGGAGTTATCATAGTATTCGCCCTAAGTTTGCACATGTTCTACGAATGGATTTCTGTGAATATGAGCTACCAATCCCGAAATATAATTCAACGAATTTCGAGTCTGAGAAATACAATTAGAGTAACATACTCACTAGTCATTGGCCTAATCTCGGTTTGCTACAACGATGTCTACGTATCGATCATCTGCTGCATTGTGTGGGCATCTCTTTATGCAGCTGAGTTATGCTATCTACTCTACAAGCCAGAGTTCTCACAAAATATGGCTAACCGAACATCGGTTGTCTTAAAGCTCCTTGCAATCGGCATGGCCGTCGACAACATCCTAGAGTACTACGGTTATAGAAGAGCTGCGATCATAATACCTTTAATTGTTTCTTTGATGATAAAAGCCGCGTTAAATATCCAAGAACACATCCTTTGGCACTCCTTCCAGTTCCTCAAGTCAGAAAAATCTACCTTGAGGAACATGGATACTCATCTGCAGATCTTATACTCCACGTTCATTATGTCTGAGAAAGTCGACTACCGATTCCTTGAAATGATGAAGCCAATCATCTCTGCTCAAGAGAGTATCAAGCTTCAAACCGCAACGAGTCCGAGGGTCGCAACGAGTCCGAGGGTGAAAACAATGAGCACATCACAGCTGAAGTCCATCTATGAAGATTCTGAAATACTCAACAAAGAAAAGGAAGTTTTTGAAAAGATTGATTATCTGCACCCTGACGAGTTCTACTACTTCCAAAAGATTCGCAGGAGTTTAATCGAAATGGTTCGATCGACTTATCACAGAAATTTCGAGGCATTCAAAGGTCGAATCCCAGCAACTTTCCTCTGCTCTTACGTCGAATTTCTGACGGAGGTGTGTGAGGATTACACGCAAAGTTTGTTTGCGATAGCTCATGCTCGGAAGTACTCCAAATACGATTTAACTTTTCGTCAGGAGCTGAGACTGAAGATCTTACAAGCTCGCATGAAAAGCAGTCTCAAAGAACAAAATCAGCTGGTACTTCAAGACATTGAAGATATCTGCAAGCATTTGGACAAATTCGAAATGTTAGTGAGAGCAACCGACCAATTCATAGTTGATAAGGCGGCTTTCCATGCAAAGTTCTTAGAGCCAGCAATCGATTTGAGATCTATCAAAGCGCACAGCCATACTCTACTCAAGAATTCAACGAAACTGGCTAAGAAAATGGAGCACTTGATCTTGAAGCAGAAGAACCACATTGGAATCCAAATTCTTTACGAATTTTTAGTGAAATACATCCAAGAAGATGTGAACCGCTATCAAAAAATGAAACACAATCTGATTGTGAGACACATGATCGCGCCTGAGATGGACGCTGGTAAAGACTCGCTGCTCACAGATGATAATCTGCTCAACTCAGACTTAACAACGAAAGTTGGATATCTTGTCGTTTCTCTTGAACAGCAGAGCTGCGGAAAATTAGTCGCTTGGTCTCCAAACTTTCCCGAGGTAATCTCATCAACGTCGGCTCATTTACGAACAATGAGTCTCCGAGATATCATCGCACCATTCCAGAACCATCACTTTAATAGCCTGTTCAGGGAAATACAAGCGAGCTCTGACCTGACAGAAATTTATCAAAGAAAAGTCAGTATATTTTTCAGAGCGAAAAATGAAGGACTTTGTCATTACTTCGCTCAATTCGAGGTGCAGACTTATAAAGGAGAGCCGACGTTGGTGATTTATTTGAGGAATAATTTAGATTTTGAGCAGCAGTTTCTGCTCTTTGAAGAGACGGGGAGCGTAATTGGACTATCGAAGGCGCTGATGTCGACGCTATGTGCTCACTGGGACATAAAAACTGTTCATGAGCTCGAGCATTCGAGAGTGACCATGAGTAAACTCTTTCCGTACGTTAACCTCGAACAATTGCTGTATGATGGAACTCGTATGAGAACTGTGATGAAACCTCCTCAGATAGCGACGAGAAGTAATGTATTAAGTTCGAAACCGCCAAATCTGATGACGGAGTTTGATTCCGAAGATCTCAGAGAGTCTGATTCGGGCTTGAGAATAATCAAATTGAATATCTGGAAAATCAAGCCAATGGACTCATCAAGCGGACCGGACACCTTTTTTGAGACTGTTCAGAGGGAGGCTGTGCAAATGATCAAGAAGATCAAGAATGGGAAACAATTTAGAATTGTAGTGAATAGCTCTATAGCTGAGGGTGAAGCTGAAATGGAAAGTGTTGACAATAGCTATGCAATGCGAAACGCGATTTTATCAGAAAATTTTGATGAGAAAGAACTCGAAGAAGCACGTCATTTAGACGAAATTCCGAATATTACCAAAAGAACTACTATGCTGCTGCCATTTAGCACTCGGCCTTTAATGACTGATTTAGTTAATCAAGAAAGTCCAAGTCCAATATCTTTTAAATTCACAGGATTTGAGGGAAACAATGAACCAGAAGTAGTTCGTAGTGATCGAGCTTCGATGAGTGATTCGAACACTCATAAGAAAGATTGGGCGAAAGACAAACGAAAAGTTCATAAGCGTGAGGCATCGATTTATGCTTCGAACACCACCGCAGACACGAAGAGAAAGCAGGCATCGAAGATTCTTATAGTCGTTTATCGACTCAAGGAGCTCGTGAATCAAGGGAGTACTCCTCTTTTCCTCAAGCAGACTAATTACTTTGGCTTGATCTCATTTGTGGTGATAGCAATAGCCATTGCCATTTTTTATGCGATCCTGAACAGGCAGTACTACTACTATGCTCAGTATGCAAAAACAGCCTATTTCCCATCTTACTTCAGTTCCGTCGTCAAATCGCTAATGGCAGTCACAGAGTGTGCCGTCTCAGTCAATGTAGGGTTAATGACAACTCCCTCGAGGGCGGCCATATTTGTTTCAAATCCTAGGAATGTGTACAAAAACAGAGTTCAAAGATTCAAAACTTATTACAATAAGTACATGGTTCAGTACGACATCTCGCAAGTGCTTCCAGACATAACGTCCAGCCGTTACTCCCTCGAGCTCCAACGATCCTCCTTTGACGTTGGGATGAAAAATTATAGTTTCCAAGAGAGCATGACCGTCCTGCTCGGTTTGACTTACAAATTGAATTACACCGCTTTTGTCAACTACGAACAGCTTGATAATGATAATTGGGACGTGATTTTTCTAAGAATGTTTTCATGGAACTATATTCAGCTGTACGAAAGAATGCGACTCGATCTATTTAGCGCCTTTTACAATCAAAAGGATATGATATGGACGACGCTAAAAGTGATGATCTACGTTCTGATTTTCCTCGCAATTCTCACGTTTAGTATGTTTGGTTTCATTGTAATGAAAATCTATTGGCATGAAATCCGTATCCTTTCGAAGCTGTGTACAATCCCAGACGACCAGACTGCGGCTTTGTTGAAAAAACTGCAAGCGAAATATAAAGACTATTTCAAGAAGGATCTCTCCATTCCTGTGCTCGACAAGGGCGAATTCAAGAAGGGTGGAGGAAACAACGTCAAAGTTAAAATGACGAAACAATTTGTTAATCAAAGTCACAATTCGATTTATTATCTGGCTTACTTTGCTGTGATTTCTATCCTGCTGGGAGCTTATGCCATCGTAACTAGTCTGCTCGCTTACAATAAAGTTGAGCAAACAGTGACATTTATCAAGGACCTCGAAATTATGTCAGGAGTCCACCTGTATGTAGGGGCAAGTACCGCTACCAACCTCATGCAAATGAATACTCAAGAACTTATGCCTCAGCTATCCTTCAGGTATGATATTTTCCGCAATGCCACATATCAGCTTGTGAATCTCTTACAAGACGTCCAATCCCGTATTTTTGATAATCCTTTGGCATCTCCACTTCTCATAGAAAGATACAGAAATTTGACAAATAGCAATTTCTGCTATGATTCTATTACATCCCCCAACTATAAGAACTGTATGACTTCGTTGAATGGAGCGTCTTCACTTGGATTTGCGAGTTTATATAATGCAGAATACGTTGGCTTGATAGCACAAAGAGACGCCTTTTTAAACAATCTGACAGTTGAAAATTCTCAAGCTCTTATTGATTCAGATAATTTCGTACAGATTGATACAAATGGGCCTTGTATTGATGCGACTTTTGTTGCGAACATTGAGACAGAAGGAACTTTTCTTTACAATCTTTGTGTTTCTATCCAGGACTCAATGATTTGGGTGCTGATCAGTGGGTTATTGCTGACCTTGGGACAGGCTGTGCTGATCTGGAGACCAATGTACCTGAAGATGAAAAAGCAGTTTATGGAAGTACGACAAATTTTTTCCCAGCTTCCTGTGGAGCTGATTATGCATAATAATTACATTAAAAACATCCTGAAACAAGGAGGAGAATCCTCTATTTAATGGAGGATTTGATTTAATTTTGATTTGTTGCTCAAATTCATATTTGAGTAATTGTAAGAATCGGAATTCAATATTATTTCATAAAAATCTATCGTATGATAAAAAGACTGAGCTCTGCGTATGCAAATGACACTCCTAATGAAAACACCTTTGATTGATTAGATAATAAGTAAAATGAGTGACTTGGAAATTTATTGACCAATCTCAGGGACAATCAGGATCGGAGTTCACCTGTTAGTATTTATAGGGTTGTTTTTACATTTGCATCAATAAATAATTCGTCATGATCTATGTAACGAATTGCCATAAACTAAGCACAATGGCACTATAGAATGTAAAGCAATACGGGCCCAAGAAATAGATCTAGTCGTCACAAAGATTGTGGTGCTCATATATTTACATATTTCTTTTGATAAGATAGCTGCAGTCATTTCATTTAAAAAGTTGGATCTACTGCATTCTAGTCTCGGAAGATTTCCTCTTGCAACCGAATTACAGCTCTAGTCATCCATCACAAGTATCTATATAAGCGAAGACTCCATGCGCAAAAACTTCTTCTCATCAGGTACCCATTTTACTCGTTTTCCGAGGTCCAAGCTTTGAGTTTTTTTAATCAGATAATTCTTCACAAGATTCTGAGGCAGTTGGATTTCTTTCCAATATGGAAGCCTTTTCTCTAACATAATCATTCTCTTAAACTCTTCTGAAAGTACAACTTCATAGTTAACTTTTATCCTTTTAACATTACTCCAGCGACACTGCTCGGATATCGCTACTGCCCTATTTTGACTTGGAGTAATTTTTGGACTCGCAAGCGCCACTATACTCTCTATTGAAGGAAATGGACAGCAAATGAGGTTTATCACGTCTGCAACTGTTAAAGCCACTGCCGTGAGCTCCAGGTGTTTAAGACTTTTAAATTCCTCAGCCTGAGTGAATAAATTCTCCAGCTCTAGTTTGACCACAGAATCGTTTAGAGTATTGTCTCCTGATATTGTAAGTCGCGACAAATTTCTCACGAAGCTCTTGAACGAGCAGATGTTACTGAGAATTGATTCGCTTAGACAGGCATCTGAGAGACTGAACTCTGTTAATTGTGGTGTATATTTCTCATCTAGTATGAGTCCAATCGAAGGCTCCGACTCAAATTTATTCCCTCCACTGCGGATTATTTGGAGTTTCTCCAAATTATGCAAGTGTGCTCTCTTGAAAAATAAACTTAGCTCGCTATCCTCTAAGTCTGATCCTTTGATCGTTAAATTTTGCAGTTTATTATTCTTTTGTTTTGAAAAGCATGTTTCCAGCAAACTAAATCCATTCGCCGTCAATCCTCCAATTTCCAAGCTAACAAGCTGGGTGATGTCAACCGCACTTGCTATTATCTCAAACATTAAAGAATCTAATATTTTATGATGCACGGCTAAACTCTCAATAACAACCGGTTCCTTTCTGTTCGACTGCTTTGTTATGAAATCATTTGCCATGGCAACGTAATTCGACCATTCAATTGCAATCCGCTGAAGTTTAGGTAGATGATGCAGCAGCAAGAAAAGATATACGCTGGTGTTGGCAACGCCTGAATAGAACTTGAGAGATAGGTCCTGGACGTTTGGGAGACTGCTGAAGAGTGTTTCAAAATCTGAATGCGATAAATTAATCGATACCTGCAACGAGAGCTTTTGAATTCCTTTTGTAAACAGCCTAAAGGTATCAAGCCTCGGAATCTTCTTATATAAAGAGCAGTTCAATTCAGTAAACTTGCAAGGCAGGCAATCCTGTCCGTCTTCATCGAAAATTAACCAGCTCACAGTATTGAAAGAGAGTTCGCGCAGATGCAATGTGTGCCTTCGCAGTAGCACATTCTCCATACAGAAAAAACTGCGAGAGAAGCAAGAGTCCCGAAGAGATTCCAGTTGAGGATAAAGTAAAATGAGTCGATGCCAGCGATTTTTTTGAACTCGTGGGGGTGTGTTTGGATCCTCGAAATGAAAGAGCAGTTTTTTTAGTGATTTATGTGGGAGGTTAGTGAGTTTTCTCAATAGTTGAACTATTTTGACCATTTCGAGATATATTTCTTTGAGTTTTGGGAAATGTGATCGAAGATTTCGGCCAATAGGAAGGTTGCCTTGTGAGATGAAGAGGTATTCGAGATGCGGAGAGCTTTCGTAAAGCATTCTGCGAGACTTTAAAGGGATTTGACCCATGGTGGAAATTCTTATTTTCTCAACTTGGCTGAGATCGTTCAATAAAAAGAAAGAAAACATGTCTTTTCCGTCCAGCTTTAGGTTTTTCCAGATGTGAACGCGCTTGAATTTGCAAAGATTTCTCCGGTTAAAAGAGAGCGATGCATCCATCACATCGTTTGTGATTATATTTTCCATAATTCAATAAAATATAATAGCATATAATAGAATGAATTGATCTGGATAGAAGACAACAACCAATCTAAATCAATATTCTAATGGTGCTTGAGTAAGTAGATTCGCAAAGTTGATTATTTAATACTTGTAAACATCCATATATTTATAATACAATATTTCATACACAAATAGTAACTTGTTCTCAACGATGTCATAAATCCAAACGCATTAACAGAAGCACAAAAACTAGTTTATAATTTAATTCTAAAGCCCACTCACTGACTTCGACGTCTTCAACTATTTTATCTTAATTTCCTTTTCTTTTTCTCTGGAAAAATTCTGCTATGGCTCAGTTGTCGTATAGTCTGTGTTCCTATGGTGTGGAAACTTAATTCCTGGTACCATATATTGAACAACTTCTCTCCGCTCACTCACATTCTGCCAAGGATTTCTAATATCAATTATAAATCACAAAACAATTTCAGACTCAATTTACCTTGTCCTTTGCTCGTTACTTCGTTGTCTATTCACACTCCTGTCTCTGGAGTTTTCACGTACTGGCAATCTCTCAACAGCAGAGTTAGTTGGATTCTGGTTATACCTGTATCGAAACTTTTAAACCATCTAACAATGAAATATGACTACCTTGAAGTCGCAGAGCGAATTTTATCTCCTCTTCTGTGAAAGTTCGTCGCTTTCGATTGTTCCAAAGGTTTAGTTGGAGCCATATTCCTATGTGTATTCGGCTGGCTTGTAGTTACAAGCGATTTAGGCTCTTTTGCTGATAATTCCCTTCGCTTAAATTGAGCAGATAAATAAGGAGCAGCCCCAGCATTTTCTCGGCCATGCTCTGTAATTGACTTAAGCTTCCTTTTATCGGTCAAATGATTCGTTTTGTTTGGCGACCGACTACTTGCTGGGAAGTGATACTCTTTCTGATGATGAGAGACCTTCGGTGTTGTATCTGCTTGTCGAAGCGATGGAATATCTCGATCCATTGTGCGATTCACGTGACTGCGAGAGGTCGAATAATTCCCTGGACTTCTCGAAGTGTTATTTGAGCGTCTAGAATCATATGACTGTTCAGTGTGGCTTCTAATTGCGAGGTTCGATTGTAAAGGCAATCGCATATTCTTTGTTCTCAAGTTTCTCTCTTGCGAATCATATCGGTCAGAAGGTTGCGTATTTACTCTCTGAGAAACCTTCGGCTCAGGACTGCTTCTGAGGTCGTTCTTTCTCTTCGCAGATTTTGATAAAGTCTGCAAGTTCGTCTCAGCTCTTTGTCTTCTTTGTTCCCGTTTCTGTTTATCTACTTCTACAAAGTTTTTAATATCTTTCGCGTTGGAATCTATTCGTGACTTTGCGTTCTCTTTTATTTGCTTAATGATTTTGAAACCCGACCTATAACCTATCTTTTGTTTAGGAGAAGGCGGGCTCAATTTCCGATAGTTAGCCAAATATTCTGGAGAAGCGAAGAGCTCTTCTTGAGTCAGCACTGGCGTTTCATTTTTCACTTGTCTTGAGTTTGCGTCAACGCCAGTGACAAAGAAGCTATTCTCGTCTTTCCTCTTTGCAATTCTCTCTGAGGGTGTAACTCTATCATGCCCTTCATCAACAAAAAGCTCTCTATTTTCATCATCTTTGAGATAACGTGCGATATGTGCCCCTAATTTCCAAGCAATAAGGCTCGCTGGTATTTTCTGAGCTCGTTTCTCCTTTCCTCTTCGAAAATCTTTCTGAGTAATCCTCGGCTTTTCTGGCTTAGGCAGATGGTGAAGCCTAGCTTCCTCAATATATGGATTGTTGAATTTCAGTTTAGTGAGTCTGGCACTCTCGAATTTAGTTTTCGTTTTGCGCGGTCGCTTATTTCTGCTGGATAAAAACTTATGACAAGGCATCAGAGAGAGACTGGATTGTCGTGTATCAAGCTCTGGATGAAAGATTACTTCCTCCTCAGGCTCAATTTTAGCTTTTTTGACTGGAATGTTGTTGGAGAATGATTCTTTTGAAAGCCTGTTGAAGAAAACCTTCGGAAAGCTTGGATGTTTTGATGGCTCTTCGGACGGAGTTCCAGGCAAACCGGCAGGGTCGTGAATAATTAGTTCTATTTCCACGTAGTCAAAACGATATTCGTCACTCAAAGGAGGAGATGCAACTGGCTCTTCATCTCCGCCCACATATTTATGCTCGTGAGTCTCAGGGTCCATGGCCATGTCCAAATTTTCTTTACCTAAACTAAAATGAAAAGCGAGAGAGATTAGGCCCGAAAACGTTTGGAAGAATACATTTCATAGAACTCTACATCCACGAGTCTTTTTCGCCGGAGACGAGGAAGCTCCCGTTTTTTGAAGCGGTAATTTTGATCGGCTCTGAAAGGAAGAGTTGTGTCTGCCTCGCTATTGGGTGTCTGAGTTATTTTTTTGCTGAGAATTTCTCTTTTCATCGTGATTTCAGGCTCAGAAGGCTGGATGTTTGTTGAGTGGAATGTGGATTGGTAGATCCTATCATTCGAGCTGGTAAGGTTGAAGTTAACATCTTTTATCATGAAATATAGGATAAAATTTATTAAAACGTACAAGCGGTGACTCAGCTGCCGTTTGCTCGATTGTCACCAGAGCAGAGAAAATAGTTATCTGGTCTACTGCTCGCTAAATTTCTGTCAAAGCACTTTCCATTTTTATAAGTGCTGATATTCGATCTATTCGAAGTTCCCGTAGTGCACTGATACAAATGATATCATCATATTGTGAATTAAGCCAGCTGCGGCTTCTCATGGGAAACGTGATCTACTCGAAGGTCTGACTAACTAAGCAAAATGAGTATTTTTTTAATTGCAAATGCTTCCATCAATGCTCAAATTTTTCGTTGCGATTCTTCATTGCGATAAAAGGTTAATCGGGTTATAATTTTATACTACTAAGATATTCTTGGAATTAAGCATCCTGATAACCTCACAAAAATGGAAGAAGACCAAATTGAGACAAAATTCCCAGAATTCAAAGAGGCTTTGAGTGATTCCGATGTAGCCATCGAAGAGAAGGCCGAGATCCTCTCTAAGATTAGACAGAGATTCATTGAGCCTTATGCACCAAGCAAGGAGTTTGTTGACGCGAACTTGTTACCTACTCTGACTAAGCTTGCTCATAGCGGAAAGTTCTCCGATGACTCAATCAGAGACATCCTTTGGACCCTCACAAACGTCGTCCACAAAGACGAAGAGATCGTTGGCTATCTCTTAAAAAATAAGATAATCACTTTCCTTTTGGGATACATCAAGAAAGATACTAAGGAAGAAATCCTCGCACAGGTATCAAGCAGCTATCACGTATAATTTTCTCAAATTTGATAGGCTATCTGGGCACTTGCCAATCTTATGCTTGATTCTGCAAAAGCGCGAGACGAAGTGATCGAGAAAGAAGGACTAGCGATTTGCTTGGACGTATTCCAAGAGAGGAAATTCGAGTTGTCCTCGGAATTCAGACATACATTTTCGCTTTTGATTTGTGGCTTTACCAACCAAGTTCCGCCGCCTCCATACAATAAAGTCAAGAATATTTTGTCGTACTTGAAGTACTCGATATCTCAATCCAAAGACAATTCAGAATCTGCTTTCATCCTTGATCACAACCTCCAAACAGTGAGAGATCTCCTTTTGATAGGAAAGGAAGCCGCCTATAAAGACCTTCAAAGAGAAGGGATACTCTTGTCCATCATGGATAATTTCATCAAACTTGAGGATTACTCTCACAAATGGGTTGAGCCATACCTCAGCACCTTCAATTACTTCGTGTCGCAGGAGCTAGAAGAAATATATCAAGAGCTTGCTAGCCTGCTCACCGAGCATAAGGTATTTAAGAAACTTTGCGAGCTGCTCGGTCATTACGATAAAATCAACCCAAAATCTCTTTGTGCACTTATAGCCGACCTCCTTGCGCTCAAGCACGCAGTTCTAAAGGATCTCTTACATACTAAGAACCTTATAGGCGATATCGAGGATATTATTAAGCATGACAAGGTAAGAACTCGTCAGGAGGCAGTGAGACTGACGGCGTATCTGCTTCGGTTTGGTGATCAAGAACTCAGAAGGAAAATTGGCAATTCAGGACTGATTGAATTTGCGTTGTCACATTGCTTGAACATTAGCGTGAAGGCTCTGGAGGCGTTACTTAGAGGTATAATTTCTGCCGTGGAAGCGTTCCAAGAGAACAATGAAGGCACACGAATCATTAAAAAAATTAAGGAAGCTCTCACCAAGACCGATTCCCTGGTTTTGAAATATATCCAGCAATCTAAACAGAAGTCCATTCAAAACTATTTGGATAGACTGCTACGGGATCTTGAGCTTGAAAGAGCAAAAATTACAAGCAGTGACAAAATCAAAAAATCAAAGAAAGAGTCCGGGAAAAAAGAGGGTAAAGCGAGCACTTCGAAAGAAGAGAGTAAAAAAAGCACAAAGAAAGAGAAGGAGAGCAAATCAAAAGACTCTAAGATGGTTGATGAGGAGACTGAGAAAAAAACTCCTAAAAAAGGAACTGCAAAGAAAGACAAAGAGGATGAAGAGAAGTCAAAGCATAAAGTTAGTTTCAAAGATGATCATGAAGAGGAAAAATCGCCGCTAGAAGAAAATTTAGAGGGCTCTGAAAGGAAACGAATTCCTCACAACAAGGTGATAAAGCGAACAAAATCGAATATCTGGGTGTTAAAGGCAGCAACTAAGATGGTTAAGGAAGGTGAGGCGCAGAAAGAGTCAAAACAAGGCAAACCTAACAGAAAAGTGCTTCAAAGAACTCAATCTATTTTGGATACTCTGAAAGAGGGATTAGAAATTCTGGAAGAGGGGGATTATGGACGCGGAAGAAGGAAGAGAGATCCAGTACATTACGAAAGTGATAAGTCAGAAAAGAAGGTTAAGAAGTAGTGTTTTCTGAAGTAGTGAGGCGTAGAATGATTAGACTGTGATTCGATATTAATTGAGTATCCGAACTGTTTTGTCTATATCTGAAAATACGCAGATAAAAGAACTATAAGTAACAAATCATGTGGCTGAAAGGGCAGTAGGGGTTGTAGCTGAGATAAATATCAATTGATGATCTCGTGTCCAACCAAAGGGAATAGATTCGATTTCGAGGAATTCTCAAAATGACATAACTTACAATATTTAGGAGTATATGCTGATAATAGTTTTACATTAACAATTAATTATAATCATTTAATTTTGAAATAAGCAGCAATTTTTGGTGAGCCCTCTTTCTCTTTTTCTTACAACTGGTAGCGGAATATTTGAAAATAGATAATGATATGATTTGAAATGATCTTTTATTAAGTCGTGGCAATTCAAAAGTAATGGTAATGCTATTTCAAAATTTGGTTAGATGATGAAAACTACCTTGAATGTAATAACATATGAGAAAAGTCATTCGGAATTATACTGAGGAGATGATATTTGTATCTAAATTACTCAATAAATAAAGAAAAATGAATATAAACAGAGGAGGAAATTTTGTTAAATCCGTGATATTTTAGCAATATCTCTTTTCCAGGAATCCTAATACTTGATTTAACTATTTTTTCACATTTCATGTTTCTTGGTTAATATTAGTAGGGTGATACTTTTAAGTACTCAGGATAAAGCATGTATTTAATTATAATGCTCATTCATAAAGCTACTAACACAATGTAGTTTACCATGGACTAAACAAATAGAAACTAGATCCAGAGAGTACGACTCTAGCCAAGCAAAGAGATGGGCATAGCATATGAACTCAGATCTTACTATGTAAAAGCACCTCAAGGTGTGTAGATCAATTTTATTGGCTCTTTTCGGTCTTCTTTAGTGAATTATTATACATCAACTATGTGGCATGCTTTGAAATGTGAATCTCATCAGCTTATCTCAATCCTCACTGATGCAGAGATAGCTCGAGACGAGAATTAAACTATTCAGAGAACAAATTAAGATACTATAGAAAGAAATGAAATTAAAAACACCACTCATGAGCAAAAGAAAAATAAAAAAGTCTTCAAGAACTAAATGCAACATTAAAATCTTCAACACTCAGAAATATTTCGTTGAGTACGTTTTCATCTCAAGCCTCACTTAACCCGTTTTCTTCAATACCTTCACTGGATATTACTCTCTCGGCCATATTATCAGTAGTTTGAAGTTTTTTTGGACTTTCTGAGATCGAGTGCGGTTTTAAATGAGACGATTTTCGTGCCTCCAGAGAAGGCACTCTTAATAATTGACCTGGATGCGTTTTAGAGAGTAAATTTTTCAATCGGCTCGTCTCTTGGGCTATAAAGTTTTTCTGGGCAATCCTTTTTGCAGTTTCTGCCTGAAGAGACTCTTCGATTGGCTGGACGTCCATTAAATGCTGAAACTTGCAGTAAAATCTGTTTTTCACCATAACCTCAGTTCGTCCAGGCAGCAACTTCGAAATCCACCGCCACTTCGGACCTCGCAACTGGAATAAATTTTTCAGTTTTTCATCTTCCTCTGCACTCCAATGAGCATTTTTCTTAATATTTGGATCTAGTTTGTTTATATATCTGTATCGGATCTCTCCCGGTGTGCGAGTGCCCCCAAGAAACTTGGAAATTTTCACCCAATTGCAACCATGTTCCTGTGACAATTTAAGAATTTGGGCATCCTCTTCCTTGCTCCAATTTCTTTCTCCACTACATGCGTTTCCTAATGGAGGCTTGGAGATTTTTTTAGATGCTCTTTGGAGTTGGTTTTCCTCAATATCAAATTCCTTTTGTTTTTTCACACTCTCTTTAAACTCCTTCCCAGTTGACTCACTCTCAAGTGTTTCATACTCTTCCTTGATCTGAATTTGTGAAAGTTGTTGGGAACCCAAACCTCTATCTGATAGTTGTGAATCTTCTTGAAACAATCGATCAGGTGACGGAGAGAGCAGCGATTCACTTTGGCGAGAAACTGAATTTGTTATCCGCGCAAAATGAGGGATTTCTTTGTTTATATTTAAGTTTCTTCTCGCAATTTCGTCGCCTTGAGATAATCTCGTGCTCGAGATCATTAGTGGCTTAGTTAATAATAACTTGTAGAGATAGGACTTGGTATCCATAGCGGCTAGTGTTTTTCCCTTGAAATTTACATGTGCGTTTCTTTTGATAGCCAAATTTTCATATCTTGTATCCGTTTTGAACCTTTTTCCATTTTGGAAGATCTGAAGTTAGTAGTTATATTTGCGTTAAATGTTAACGGAAGTTATAGAATTGGGGCCAAAAAAGACCATTGTTAAAACTTTATTCTTGCAGTGGGACCTGTTTAGGAGAGAACTCATCACATGACTCAGTGATCTTCAATAGCGATCTTAACAAAACTAGGCTATTACGTGTGCAAAATGTTTCTACTATTGGATTCTTTTTTAAAACTAATCATGAATAGAGATGTCTATTGAAAATCAAATTTGAATGAATACAAGAAGAACTGGTTACTTACGAATGCGGCAAGGGTCTTGCCATCAAGGCAGCAACAACAGCATCAGTACAATTAATTTACAATCCAAATTGATTTTAGTGATTAAATTTGTGTGTTTGTCAATACTAATGCAGAAGACCATTATACATCTCCAAATGCAATGAAACCATAGAGTTTTAATCTAATTATACTTTAATTTAGACTTCTTGACAACTCATATTGGCTTTCCTTGCTTGTTTACAATGTGCAAGATCTCTACTTATTCTAGCGTTCAATTTCAATAAATGATACTTAATGAAGAGAGGCGTGGGTCAACACTTTTTTCTCCCGAGAAAACAATTCCCAATTGAACAAAAAATCAAATGCACTCCATTTTATCATTGGATCTCTACTATTAAACATTACACCACAATTCATTTTCCAAGAGTACTACAGAGATGAATGTGAAGGAGATTCTCACATTTTGGGGTTCTTAATGACTTTTTTTCTATTTAGTTAGTGTCTGTGGTGGGATCAATCCTCGTCCGCTTTATGCATAAAAGTGAAAGAGATACGTTTGTCAGAAGAATAAAATTTCCATTCATAATTACTGGCCTTCCCTTCCCCCAAATAACTGCTTGTCCAGTCCTCAGTCAAATGTTAATCCCATAGAACTGATTTTCGGTCAAGAAGCACCTGCTTTTTCAAATGTACTCCTTTCATTATTTGTATTGATGAGAGAGAGACTGATTTCTGATAAGAGGAGTCGTATGATGGACTGATTTCGTTGAGGAATTGAAGATCTTCTCGTTGTATCGATCAATTCAAAAAAAAAAAATGCTTCGTGAAGTTTCTTAATTCTGGAGTTCGAACCATATTCCAGTAGTTCAGTGCTTGACTGAATCTACAGTAAGGAGTATCTTCTGCAACATCCTCTGAATATCCATTCTCAAGCTTGTTATTCTGCTACTTTTTGGGTTTTGGATGCATAGCACGATCAATCCCCTTGAAAAGAAAAATGCTTTCGTGATTTAAAACCAGGGAGTTTTCGATTTGGGTGATTCAACGGATTCTCTAATCTCATTTAAATTTATGATTTCGCAAGTAATCGAAAAGAAATTTTATAAGAAATAAACATCGAAATGAAGCAGAGTCAGGTCATTGCTCTCGGTGTTATTGCAACTTTGTTAGCTGGTTACCTCTTCCTCGGTCGCCTCAACAAAAAAGAGCCTACGAATCCAGTAACCCCTGCCATCAAGGAGCTCTATAACCGATGGAAAGTAGAATACAAAGTGAATATCGGAGCCGCCGAAGATGATTACAGGCTAAAAACCTTCTCCCACAACTATGATATCATCAACCATCACAACAACGCCCCAGAAACCAAATACAAGCTTGGTTTGAATCAATACGCTCATTTGACGCTATCTGAGTTCGCTGCTCTCCACCTCGGTTATACTAAGACAAAGGTTAACGTTCCAAGCAATGTGACACGTAAGGTCTGTGACAACGAGGGACCTCTCACCGTTCCTGATTCCATTGATTGGGTCGCTCAAGGCAAAGTATCCAAGGTCAAAAACCAAGGCCGCTGCGGGTCATGCTGGGCTTTCTCAGCCACAGGCGCCATCGAATCTGTCCTCGCCATAACAACTGGCACTGTCGACGAATTGTCTGAGCAACAATTAGTTGACTGTTCTACTCCTTATGGAAATGAAGGATGCAATGGCGGTGAGATGTACAAGGCTTTCAATTACGTCGCTGATCACGGTATTGTCCTTGAATCTGACTATCCATACACTGGTGTTGATGGTAAGTGCAACATTCCTTCTACTGCTACCAAGTTCTTGATCAGTGGGTACCGAAACGTGACAGCCAATGCTTCTGATGCCCTGAAAGCTGCCGTTGCGAAGAATCCTGTTTCTGTAGGTGTTCAAGCTGCCTCATCTGAGTTTCAACTATACAAGAGCGGCGTCCTCACTGGAGATGGTTGCGGCATCGAATTAGACCACGGTGTCCTTGCCGTTGGATATGGGACTTTGAATGGAACCGATTTCTGGAAAGTGAAAAATTCCTGGGGTCCTGCCTGGGGTGACCAAGGTTATATTCTGATTGAAAGAAGAGAAGGACCTGGAACATGTGGTATAAATATGGAACCAATGTATCCAACCCATTATTGTTAAAATAGCCTGTGACATTGAAGGAATTATTAATATAAGAGAATTGGTTTAGGCTTAATACATACACATATAAGTTTATTGATTCTGCACATAATCAACAACCATTCACAGAAGCAATTAGTTTATGTTGAAGCATAAAACCACTAACAGCCCTAAATATTATAAATGAAATGACAAACCTGAAAATAAGGATGAACTGCATCGCGACACGAGGATATAATTAGTATGATGCCAACCTATATTCAAATTTGTAGCAATCAGATTGAAAAATAGTCTATTCAGCACTCAATAACGGATAAAATATATTTCTTCTTTTGGTAGCTTTGTATCTACCGCTACAAGATTACATGCAAGCAAACGCGAGCGTTAGGAAGAAAGCTTGATACCTACACTGAGCTATCGATAGTGCTTTTGGAATTTTATTCTAATTCGGTATGTGATCCGCCGACTCAAGTTTAATTTAAAAGAAGTCTTGAACCGAGGACTCTTTAATATAGCTAATCTTGAGTGTGATAATAATTTAATTTGTCTCAAAATAGAAATGAGAGTAAGTGTTGCTGTTATTCCTGCGATGGCTGTGATGGCCGTCATATTGGGTGGCTACATGTTCCTTGGCCGCCACCGAGGGAAAGAATCTGCTGATCTCACCCTCTCTGCAGTGGCAAAGGTCTACACTCAATGGAAAGCCGACCATAAGATTAACATCCACGCCGCCGAAGATGCATTCAGAATGAAAATCTTCTCTCAAAACCTCGAATACATCAACAAACACAACAGCAAGCCTAACACCACATTCAAACTTGGTTTGAATAAGTTTGCTCATTTGACTCTCACCGAGTTCGCTACTCTTCATTTCGGACTCGTTCAGCCAGAAAACCGCAAAAACGCCCCAAGAAACTCGACTGCCAACGTTTGCAACAAAGCTCCTCTCACCGTCCCTGATTCCATTGATTGGCAAGCTCAAGGGAAGGTTTCCAAAGTTAAAACCCAAGGCCAATGCGGATCATGCTACGCAACCGCTGCCGTCGACGCTGTGGAATCCCTTCTTGCTATTGCTACTAACAAAGTTAACGAACTCTCTACTCAACAAATTTTGGACTGTTCTTACGATTATGGAAACGCAGGGTGCTGTGGAGGTTATCCAGATTATTCCTTCAAATACATTGTGGACAATGGTATTGTCCTTGAGTCAGAGTACCCTTACAAAGGCGTGGATGGTAAATGCAATATCCCAGCTAACGGCACAAAATTCGTGATCAGCGGATTCATCGACGTGACACCCAACGATTCTGACGCCCTCAAAATTGCTGTTGCTAAGAATCCAGTTTCCGCAGCCATTGACCCTTACTCCCAAGACTTCCAACTCTATAAGAGTGGTATTATCACTGCTGATAAATGCGGCACTAGTCTCGAGCACACGTTTTCTATTGTCGGCTATGGAACTCAGAATGGACTTGATTTCTGGAAAATTAAAAATGCGTGGGGACCAGAATGGGGAGACAATGGATACGTCTACCTTGAAAGAACTGCTGGAAAAGGCCCTGGTGCCTGTGGTATCAATATGATACCTTCCTACCCAACCGATTTCTGCTAATCCCATATCTGAGTTAAGAATGAAATTTATTCTTAGAAAACAGAAATGAAAGGTTGGAACGTTCAGTACGCTTGAATAATCGAAAAAAATTGCATATAATACCTAAGAGAAAGTAAACAAAAAGCCAAAAAAAGAAAATTTAAATAGCTCCTAATAATCTAAACTTATAATCATAACAGCTTGGGCTAGCATATGAAAGATAGCTGAGTTACAAGAATCATAAGCTTCAATGTATTAGTTAGTTGAGTTGAAGATAATCAGTTTTGGCCAGGGTTCTGTTGTCATCAGTTGGGAGAACGCAACGTACTTGGTATATTGAGAGTTAGTATTTTCGTTCACTAATGAAAAGCATTGATAGTATGAATATAAAGGCTATAACGGTCCTGAAGCAGTCAATCTTTGCTTTAATTTAGTGAGATTCTAAGATGTTATTTTTGCTATAGAATGTCTAAATGGCAATTAAAGATTGAGAAAAAAACGTTCTGTAAGTAGAGATTACTCGACTTCTTAGCATCTTCTCGAAACAAATGGTGATTTTTCTATTTCATCGATCTCTTCAGAACTGTTGCAAAATAATGTTTCAAAAAAAGAATTTAAAAAGATAAAAGGCTTGTAAAAGCTCAAAAAAAAAAAACTGGAGCGTTCTTCGTGTTTACAGTTCAAGACTAATAGTTCAAGCTATCCCTTCCAAGCAAAAAAGGAAATTGAAAGTTTTCGAATCGAATGTGCAACACTATTACTCAATTTTTCGTTTTATAAGTTAACTCCTTTGACGAGTATATTCCAGATTTATTCCGTTTAATGTTTACCGATTGAAATTATCGTGAGTATACTATACGAAAATTAATTGCTTTAAAGACCACCAGCATTATGAACGGAGGACAAAAAAAGAAGATAACTCCAGCAGTCTGCGAAGGAATCTTGACATTACATGATATAACCTATCTGCGTTTGAGTCTAATTAAAGCAATACCATTCTATTTTCTTTCAATACTTTCTTTTGGTCTGCTCTATCTCATCGCATCGTGGATCCCACCACTGATGTGTCTATTAAAATACTCTGTGGTCAATGATATTTTTGCAGCGACTCATTTCTATCTGGAAAACTGGGATAATGTCAAAGTAATCGTACCAAAGGAACCAATTCTAACTTTTGATTATGAAAAAGGAGAAGGTAATCTCATTTAATCAATCTACCAGATCCATAATTGATATTTCAATTAGCCGTGTACCAAGTGGGCTTTAAGAATCGTGGTTTATCATATATCTACGTTTTTCAAACGCATTCTTTTACAGCGGTGGAATTACCTGTTTATCGACCTTTCAAAGAAATAAGAAATCAATTTCTTCACGCCAACAAGTCAGAAGATATTCACAGATTGAGAGAGATATACGGTGAATGCGCTATTGATTTTGAAATACCTTCCAGGTTTGTCTTGTTTATGAAAGAGATCCTCCAGCCATTCTTCATTTTTCAACTACTATCTATCATTATCTGGTACATGTCGGAATATTACTCTTTTGCTTCTGTTACTTTGGTTGTGTCGATATTCTCCGCTGGATTCAATCTCTTCACGATCAGAAGCAATCTCATCAGAGTTCATGAATTGGTCTACTTTCGATCAACTGTTGATGTCTATCGACGCGAAAAAGGCATGTATGTCAAGATGACTGGCATTCCATCGACAAATATCGTTCCAGGAGATCTTCTGGTCATAAAAGAACACTATCGAATGCCTTGTGACTGTCTTCTGCTCACCGGACAATTATTGGTCGATGAATGCGCATTGACAGGAGAATCCGTTCCTTTATCGAAATTCCCGATTCCAGATAACCATGACTATTACATAGCGAATTTACACAAAGCCTACACTCTATATGAGGGAACATATGTGATACAAAGACTCGGAAATCAGAAGCTCGAGACGATCGCTTTAGTGATCCGTACAAATTACTCAACGATTAAAGGTCAGCTCGTGAGAGGAATTCTTTACCCAAAGGCAAATTACTTAAGAGTCCAGCGAGATTCGTACATCATGATTTTGCTGCTGGCCGTTGTGTGCCTTCTGGGATTTATTATCGCATTTCCGCCTCTACTCGAGACGCTCGGAGTCATGGATTTCATTCTCAATGTACTTAGTTTAGTAACATGTGTCATACCTGCCACCTTGCCGATGATACTGAACATATCAACAACATTTTCTCTCCTAAGAAATAGACAGAAACAGATTAATTGTCTCAGTCCGGCGCGAATTATTGCTGCGGGAAGAGTCGATTGCGTGTGCTTTGATAAAACAGGTAAATCAGCTATTTTGTCATGGATACTTATACTGATTTCAAGGAACGCTGACCCAGGAAGATATGGACATAAGAGGCTACAAAATCTCATCCAACGGTGTGTTTAAAGAGTTTATTTTGCCAGGATTCGATAAAACAGCCTACGCAAACTCTGAAGATAAAATATCGGTGTTCAGAGCATTGTCTATCATGGGCACTTGTCACAACGTTGCAATTTCAATTGAAAAAGGAACAAGAGTCATGCTAGGTGACCCCATGGAAATTAAAATGATCGGGTTTTCTGGCTACCTTTATGTGGAGGGGAAGAAAAAAAAGGGTGTTATGTACACCATGCAAAATCCTCTCAGGGAAGTTGAATACAACATCTATCGGAGGTTCGAGTTCCTCTCTGAGATGGGGAGGATGTCAGTGATCGTACAGACTGAAGGGAAGAAGGAAATGAGAGTCTATACAAAGGGAGCGCCTGAGATTGTAAGGACTCTCTGCAAACCTAGTACCATTCCGAAAAACTATGATGAAAGGCTGGCGGACTATACGACTCTTGGGTATCGAGTGTTAGCGCTAGCCTGGAGAGAATTGACTAAAGAAGAACGCAGAAACAAAATAAGTAATCTTCCACGAGAGAAAGCCGAGAGTGATCTAATTTTTATCGGCTTTTTGATATTTGAAAATATGTTGAAGCCTGATTCTCGAGGAGTGATTGCGACACTAAACCAAGCGAAGATAGAAAGCAAGATTGTGACAGGAGATAATCCCATCACAGCTGTGCATGTGGGTAGAGAAATATCAATGCTGAATCATGATGACGTGGTCTACATCTGTGACCTAGTTGAGAGCAACAGTGAGTTTTATCTCCAGTTTCGCAAGCTTCAAGGCAGAGATTCGATGCTGCTTTCAAAATTTAAAGGCGATATGTCAGAAATGGTCGGTGTTCTTAATCGATCTCAAACCAAAATTGTTGAAACGCTTGATAGCGAGAACGTGTCTGGCGGACAGATGATAAACATTACGCAGTATATGCAACAAACAAGGATGTCAGTAGTAGGAGTAGATGGGAAAATCATTCGGCCATCGGAAGAGATTATACCACTTATTCCGAAAGGTCCGCATATCCAATACGCCTTTACAGGGAAAGCGTTTGATTTTCTATATACACACAGCATGATGCATGATACAGAATTATCTGACTGGAGGATTAGGACGATTCTACTGCGAGCCAAAGTTTATTCTCGGATGCAACCAAACCACAAATCCTCTCTGATAGAAATGATTCAAGAGAACGGAAGAATGGTCGCCATGGTAGGAGACGGAGCTAATGATTGCGGTGCCTTGCAGACCGCAGACATTGGAATTTCACTTTCCCAGACCGAAGCATCTATTTCTGCTCCTATGACTTCAAATAAAGGAGCGCTGACCTCGGTAATCGACGTTCTCATTGAAGGGAGATGCATCCTCACAACAAACATTGTAATATTCAAATATTTATCGTTTTATGGAGTCTTGCAGTATTTCACAGCAGTTTTACTCACACTCAACGACGCAAATCTGAGTAATACGCAGTACTTGTGGCAAGATCTTTTTATCGCTGCACCAATTGCAGCTGCAACGGCTTGGACATGGCCGCATTACCAGCTCGAAGATGAAATGCCACCTGCAAGTCTTTTCACTCTGAGATGTATGCTATCACTTGCAGGTTCTTGGACCTTGCAATTCATTGGACAAGTCTTCGTTTATGACCTCGCTAATTCAGACGTATCTAACGTCAATTCTTCAAGTTTAGGACTTGCAGACCAAACAATACAAGGATGCGCTCTATTTACCTACGCCTACCTCATATTTTTAGGGTCAGGAATTGCTTTTAGTGTTTCAAAGCCTTTCCGTCAGCCCATCACAACGAATTTTTGGTTGGTTGGAATAATGGTTATTCAACTCGCACTTTTGCTAGCCCTCATGTTTTTCGAATGGGCGAGAGTAAATCTCTTCTTAATGTTAGACAGCACGCTATATACTCCGCAATTTAACCGAGAAGTTGTTGGGCTAAGTGCGATTACCACACTGATTCTCATGCTCTATGAAACCTATTTTGTGAATATGTTCGTGCGAAACATCGAGAAATCTATAGAAGAGAAAAAGAAAGCAAGAGAAGCCGAGAAGCTCTATGGACTGGTTGAAAAAAAGGTGAATAAAAGTAGCATCGAAATGGCAGAAGTGAATCATAAGGAAAAGTAAGGATTTATCATTATTTGATTTGATTTTTTTTGTGATATTAATCTGTGCAATCGCAAATGAACTTTAATAGAAGTTCATTGTAAATTGTGAAATTCTTATTATTTGATTATTATTTGTTTGAAATTCAACATCAAAAACGACAGTTTCAAAAACAAAATTGTGAATAAGACTTTGAAAGGATCAAACGGCATAAAATTTTCTCGTCCTTTGATAAAAATGACCCAAATTGAAATGTTTATGATTGGTTGTAGATATCTTTTTCAAAGGAAGGTCAATCAAATTTTTAATTGCTATATTAAATGAAATTTCAATCAATATCCATGAGTTATTGAAGGACAAGTAAGCCTCTATTTGTGTGCTGTAGCATTCAACAGAATCGCATTAAATAGTAGTGTCTGAACTCTGGTCGTTGGTCACGAATTCAATTCCAGCCTCTTTATGCTTTAAAAAACCGTAAGCATCAATTGGTTCCTAATTTCTCAGAGCATCAGTAGCCACTTTCAAATTTGATGAATAAACCCTGATAGTACATCAAGACAATGGAGAGAAAAAGTGAAATCTCTAACATTTGGATCCGAGATTTGTGATTTTAGTTATTTCGAAAAACAAAGAATTGAGAAAGCAGCCTCTAACAGAAATCAAGCCTTCAATTTTTCGCTTAGAGAGACGTTAAACTAGTGCATATGATTTTTCTGCAAGAAAAGTCACATGTTTTGGAATTATCACATTTCTTGGTTCGGAGTTTGATTCTTTGGACCTTGTTTCGTTCAAATGAAATTTCAAAACGATGGAGAGCCAGATATCTGGCCATCACAGATTTTCATTAAATGCTAAATGTTTTGGATCACCATGGGTAGATATCAAGTGAATACTTTTTCAATTTATTCTAACAATAGAATCAGCGATATTTTGATAATAATTCCAGCATGGTTCAGATGTTAGAGAGACTATTCTAATGTTTAGATTAGGTTGCAACCATATCTACATGGCCATTGTTGTTATTTTGTGATTTCTATCTTTATTAAACAAAATATTTTCTTCAATGGCTCATTGCTGCTCCTTTGAGGCGATTAAAACAATTTGCATCACGCTTATTGCAGCATCTGTCGACTCTAGAGGCTAGAGTCATAGTAAGGAAGCGGCGGCGAGACAAGCGCTATTTTATTTTTTAATTTAACGAAGTCATTCAATTTAAGCAATTTTTTGTTAGAAATGAATTAATTCCAACACTTACGATAATACCCTGGCAGTTCTCAGAATCGTGTTCATGGTTGATTATTAATTTTTTAAAAGTCATTAAATTTACTGAAAAATTCTTTTGGCTGTTCTGAAGAATGAAAGAAATGAATTAATAAAACAATTATTAATTACAAACTCAAAGGAAAATGGATTGTATATCTATCCGAGAGAAAACCAGAGCACACTACGAGAGTTCAGTCGCAAGCTGCTTTCTGAAAAGACTATTCGGAGCCTTGGAAGTAAAAAAGTTATTAACTCCAAAATTTAATGTTGTTGTTGTGGCGATTAGAACTCACTATTCCTTGAGATGATCCATTGGCGAAAAGATCAAGAAACATTTCGTGTCGAACCCTACAACGGAGAATTGAACAGCAATTTTTTTGAATACTTCAGAGTGAAGAATATAGCGCAATTTCTTCAAAAGGTTATTACTTGGACTATTTCATTTTAGTAAATTTGTATTACCAGCTTTGGCGAATTGGATTCCAAATACAAACCAGAAAAGATGGTGCGAAAGTTGTATACCATCCAGAGTTTCACAAAGGCAGAATGTAAATTCAAATAGCTCTTCTTTTTAATCTTGATTTATTTTTTTTTTCTTTAATAAAATAGTGATAAGCTCAATAACCTCATAAGGATGAGCTGTCGAGTTTCTTTTCGCGAAGACCGGCAGGAGCGGCAACCAACTAAAATGGTAAGCTTAAAAGAAATTGCATTATTAAATGCACCTAGGCTAGTCAATCCATAAGAAATGAGAATCTGTATTTGCAAGAGCAATTAGTCAAGAATAAAAGACTGATCGTGAAATTAATGATTGAAAATACAATCTTGCAGATAAAGACACAGATGTAGGTAGTCTTGATGAGGCAGCAACTTACAATTTATCTATAGGCTTCGATTATCAGCTGAAACTACGAAATTTTCAAGATATGCAGAAGATACAAAATTTCAAAGCAGAAAAAAAATTCACTTTCAAAATAAAGAGTTTAGTGAAAAAAAAGGCAGTGATCAATGGACGATAAACGCATTGCGGAATCAAAAACCCCAATATTTATTGGTGATGTCTAATGGTTCCAACATGGCGTCCAATGACTCGGATGATCAAACTGATTTATCAGTGCTAAGCGATGAAGAGACTACAAGAGTATAACAAAAAATAATGGTTATTGTAAACTAATTATTTTGATTAGGAAAATTAAACTAACATCTGAAGTTGCAAAGTTTTGAAAGAAATACTTTTTGATGAGGAAAAATCATTTTCTTAGTTAAAACTTAAAACGATTATCTTTCTTATCTTTAACCAATTATTACAATTCAATTGATTTTACACTTTCTATACCTTATGTTGAATGTAAATTTCATTACGATAAGCATTGAACAGCGGCAATTAAGCAAACGAATTCAAACGTTTCGTTGATCTTCTTGAGCCTCTGTCGCAAGATGAGCATTGACATTTTAATTCCTTACTTATTGTGAATTTGCTTTACTTAAGTTTGAATGTTATTGGAAAAAAAAGAAAAAGAGAGGGAAAAATTAATAAAGTTGCTCATTTAAGCGATTTAAGCCGTCTCGGGTAGAGCCTATCTATTGCTTATATCCCTCTGTTGTAATCTTGCCGAAATCATCGATAATTGAATTCTTAATTCTCCAGAGTTGATGCAGTTTCTATCGACATCAGACCAAATATAGAGCTCAAAGAATGCAAGGAAACCTCTAAAAGCTCATACATATTATGCAACGAACATCAAATTTTAGGATGAGAGAAACTTTGCGCTTAATCATAGTCTGCTAATCGGAGTTGGAACCTCGCTATTTTATCAGAATCCCTAGCATAATGGAAGAAGCTGTAAGAGAGATCTATTTTTTTGCCAGCCAGAATAAAACTGAAGCCTGCCCCAATACTGCCTCTTAAATTCGAGGACGGTTTAGTCGGTTGGGCAACTGTGGCCGGCTCCATTAGCTTTCGCCCAAATACGATTCCAGGATAGTATGCTGCGGTTACGTTGAAGTAGGGAATGAAGCCCAAACCGAGGAGAATGATAGGACGTAAATTGATTTTGCCTGTATTCGTTAGAAGAATATCGCTACCAAAGTGGTCAGCTAGGTACTCGAAACCTCTCGACCCACTTGAAGGATGGAGCCTTGTATCGAATTTCCACTCTTTGTTGCCTATATCCTCAAATCCTCTCAAGCCTTGACCTCTAAACCGGTCGTTGATTCTCAAATTTCTTTTCCCAAAAGGAACAACGATTCCGAAGTTGAGCAAGTTTTCAAAGGTTGCGCCAGAGAGCAAAGTTACCTTATCAAACGCTTTCGGAGTGAAATATTTATGATGATGTAATTCAAATTTAAGAAATTGGTTCTCATGAGGGCAAACAGCGATCTCACCTTTGACTTCACAGCTTTCTCCTTGCTCGACATCAGCTATTGTATCCTTGAGCTTTTTCGAAACTTCAATGGAATATTTGGAAGAAGGAACTATCTCTGTCTTCAACGTCTCTGGGGCGATGTTGAGAAGATCGAACGAGTTCTTGCGGAAGATGGCATTTAACCCGACCTTAGCTCCGTATTTCTCATGCGCGAATCGGAGTTTTCCTCCTCGAGCGTGCTCTCTAATTGAATTGGTTATTCTTTCGTTAGAAATTGTATAGAGTAGCTCCGCACTGATGTCTTTTGCCACCACTGGAAAATAAGCCATGAAATTATGCGATCGATGATCTTTGAATCCGAAGTCTCTCTTTAAATTGTAAGAGAAATTTTCCAAATACCCAAATGTATTCAAAAAGCCAAACCTCGGACTTATGAACATCCTATGGGATCGGCTTGAGTCAAGCGCTATGTATCCAAAAAGGCTGGGAGCATGCTTGAGCTCTAGGGTAACATTGGCGGTGTCAACTTCGTCACCCGGATTGATTTTAGCTTCAATTCTGGAGAAACAGGACGTGTTGCTGAGCTTGTTCAAAAGTTTTTCTGCGTTGCTGTTAAGCTGAGCTGCGGTCGATGATTGCTTGATATCTTGGAAGAGAGCAGCAGAGACCGGAGGCTTGATTTCTGGAGTGTGTGCCTGAAAATTCACTTTTATTGGGGTCTCGGCAGTTACGCCGCATGATTTGGCGAACTCCTCGAAGGTTGTGATAAGGAAAAAGTTTCCTGAAGCAGGAGAATCACCTGGATGATTAGGAAGGTTTGAGGGTTCCATGAAGATTAGACTTAATTTTTTAAATCTTGCTTTAGATATGCAAATAATTTCCTTTTTTTTTTGTAAAGAATTGATGCTGTCAAATGATATCTAATAGCAGTATTTCACAATCACAGCTGATTCATTGAGAAGATTAGCAAGTTTTATACTCGGGCTGGTTCGGTAAGGAGTTTTTATAATTTTTTGAGAGTCCTTATGTGAAATCAATTCCTATTTTGATTTAGTTAATTCAATATTCTACTTGCTTGAGGGGATACTTTCCTCTGCTTTTAATATCCATCGGTATTGAGAGATGATATCTGATTACGAGTTTAGAAATCCTCGTGAATAAGTGAGTAGGCGTGAATAAATAGCCATATCATATCAGTAAGTAAGAAATGTTAAAATAATAAAATGAATTTCATATATCACTTGAAGTAGTTACTACAACCAAGTACAATCAAGGAACGTGAAGCTAATTACTTATTAAATTTCACCTTTTCAGCTGAAAAAATTTGGTTAAATGAAGTTATTACGTTTCGTTCTCATTAAAAAGTTCGTTTAATTGTTTCAAATCATTATTGTAAATATGCTTTTGGATCGTGTGGTATGGCATCCGAATACTAAAACGAGTTAATTAATTCGCTGAACTAGATGACCATGGTTACTTGGCCTGCTTGAGGCAAATATACCGGACTCGATCCAAAATCTCTTGCGATACCATGATGCAATTTTCTTGGAGCTGAATACGCGTATTCAGGTTCCCAATACTCACGTTGATCTCCAAAAAGGTTCTGGTGATTATTTGGGAGATTGTTTTCATCGCTTTCAGAGGCTCTCAACAGAGACCCTTGAGTTGTAGACTCTTGAATAATGTCGAGGTTTCTTTGAAAACCAGTACCACTATATAACTCTGATCCCCAAGCGATATTCTCATTATTTTGAGGGAAGAGAGCCAAGTTCTGAATGATTGACCTAATTATCATTGAAAAAAGATCCAGATAAGAAGTTTACTGATTCTCGCTGAAGACTTGCCTGAGTTGAAGATTCTCATAATTAAGTGCGCGGATTTGCTCGTACGCTAAATTGAGTTCCAAGAGCAACTTATCATTGATCTCCTTACAACTTACCTAGTGGAGGTTCGATTTAAATGAGTAAAAAGGATATGAATACATGATAGGGCTCACAAGCATGATTTGTCTCGGGTGTCACAGATTCTTTGTTTTTCTTAGCATTTTTCGATTTTCTTTGGATTTTTTTCATCAACTCACTTCAACGAAGGATAAATGCAACAAGATTTGGAAAAAATTACGTACGCTTTTCCTCGGCAAAATGATGGGTGAAAGTAAACGTGGCCTTTATCAAAAGACTTTGAAACTCTCTTGAAATCATAGAAACTTAGCTAAAAAAGTGCTCAGTCCAGATACCAAGTAAAAGAGTTCTTACTTGTCTAATAAAAGATGAGTATTTCGTATCACCAAAATATTTTGGAAGTACATCCGCGGCGAAAGCATAAATATCTTTTAGCAGAATATTCTTCCCATCGTCGCTCCAGCTGACGACTTCAGGATGTTTTTCTTCCTTTGGTTTTTTTTTTTGACTGATTAGATTCTGACGATCATTAGTTAAGGAATACCTCAAGAATCTCAAAAAGCTTCGGTAAGAAGGAGTTGCGAGTGCCCTTTCCAGTCATATCTTTGGTTCCTTCTTTGTTTTTAAGAGTATTGTTGCGTTGCATGGTGATTTTGAGAATTGATATTGATAACTTAATATATTTCTATAATAATATCATCACATCTCAACTTAATAAAATAATACATGACGTAATGTGATTTTCTATAGAACCGTTCGAAGAACTTTGAATAATTTCCCTGAAGTTGTCAACTCCAGCCAACGGAACGCTCGAGAACATTACAGAATGATTTGAGAAAGTTTTGGAATATTTGCAAGTGATAATTTAAAATAGCAAAAGCTTCCAACTGTTCGAACAAGCGCTCGAATCGATGAAGTGGTAACGCTCTTACCTGGAGGTTTTTTTTTTAAATTGTTCTATTCTTTGCAGAAACAAAAGAATAAAAAAATGTTTTCGACATCCCAATCCAGATAGATTTGACAGTTTTCGCGATACAACAATTGCTTTAGAGTGGAAAAATACGCTGAGCTGAAGAAAAGATAATGATAATTTAGCATTAAGGTAGAAAGCTAACCTACATTTTGAAATGTTTTATAAGGGCAAGTTGCAACTGTCCTAATCATATGAAATCCACGTAAAAAGCGAGATCATACCATCATTCTGTTCATTACTTCTGTTTGGAAGCAAATGTATCTCAGGTAAATACTCGCGTTCCAAGGTAAATCAACTCATTTCACAATAGATTCCGGTGAACTCCTCGGCGACTTGTTAATTTAGCAACAAATTGTTGTAATGTCATAACTTTCTATGAAAAAAGGTTTGACATTGTCGGTGTAGCTAATTCTCCTCTCACCAGCTTATCAAGCGTTCAAGATTTTATAAAAATTTAGAAAGAGATATTTAGCCGTTCTTGCCACCACAGAATGTACGATAGTTCTGATACGATCTGCATTTTTGAGAGTTCGCGAGGTGTTAGAACGCTTTTGATGTAGCACATTAATTATAAAAAAATTAATTTTGGGTTCATCAAAAACATGAGATAGCTCGAAAGAACAAATGAGAATTGTTCGATGCTTCTAGCCTTTTGCATAAAAAGAGATTATTGATATTTGAAGGCAGAAGAAGCGAAGACGATTTCCTGCATTTGAATTATGCTCTGAATAGGTTCTATCCATAGTTACAAATGAAAGAAAAGTTAGTTTCTTGATAAAATAGGGTTCATATTCCGATATTTCATATTGACTTCAGTGATAGTGAATAAGAGACCGAATTCACATGGAGAGGCTCCTACTAACTTCATAATCTTCGCGCACAGGTGGTTTAACTTCCATGCTCGATCGATACTGCGAATTTTCAAGTATGGATCTCTTTTTCGATTTGAAAGAATGCAGTGTTTTCTTGAGATAAATAAGTTAAGAAAGATATCTGTGATATTGACTGATTTTAAAAAATTCATTTTACTCTGAAATGCAGCATATATAACTGTGATAAATAAAGCACTTGGGAGGCTCATTTAGACGAACGAAAAGTTCAACAAGTTGGTTTATTTTTCTAGAGAAAGTTGAAAACAATTAAAAATTCTCAGCTCCCTTCCAAAAGGATTATCGGCATTAGAAAAGCATAACACAGCATAGAGCGTCAAGAAAGAGATGATAATAGGTTAAAGATATCACACGGTCTATCTTCTCGCAGTGAAAAATAAGAAAATTGAGATAAAATTTCTTTGAATAAAGAAAAGAATCCTTTTCAACTATCTTTCAGTCTTAATTCCTATTACTTATTGTGTGAGCGGTATTTCTTCGTTAAATGTGTGAAAATCACCTCTAATTCCGGAATTTTACTTGAATCCTCTCTTTTGTAGCTTATAACAGCTGCTCTTACCACAATTCCGAGTTAGAACATGAGTCGCTCTCAGGAACCAAATTTCTAAATTAGATGTAAAGAGAGTCAGTTTCTGCCAGAACGCGCTTGACTGACAGGCATCGGTTGAGTCATACTGAGGCTGCAAAATAGCATGGGACCTATTGAAGGTGGATTATCGTTCTCATTGATTCATTAACAAATTTTGTGAATGTGTTTGTGTTGGAATACAAGTAAATGAAGTAGATAAGCACGAGTGTTGTGAAAACTAAGAGCTTAAGCCTGATAGCCATGGTATAAACTTTTTTGTTTTGCTCGGACATGGGTAGCCCTGCCTCTAATTTAATTGCACATGGATCAACTACAAAATTATCTTCACCTTAAAAGCTTGTTAATTTTTGTTAGAAAAATTCGACTCATGCGTTTTTTTACTTAGAATTGAATCTCGCTATAATGTTCTTCCTCCTCATTGAAAAACTCCAACAAAATGAGTCTGGTAAAGCTCGTAGGATGTATAGTTTTACAATTTGCTTCATGATGGTAACAAAAATTAAAAAAAAAAAGGTTTATTGAGCCTGAACCATTGTTAATTAATGACTGAGTGTATGCTAGGATTCTCTTATCTTCACCAGTGAACACAGCATGACATACCAAGTAAATCGAAATTGCTCTATCGCGTATGTGTGGAATGGCTTTTCTCAACTGATAAACTGTCGCATATATTGATTGAAGATATTAAAAATTTTAGATCAAACTCAAGATCAATAGAACACTTCAAAATAAAGCATGGAGTTTTGCAACGTATTCAGGTACATGGCTGATAACAGCACAAAAAGCATTCCAGGTGGACAAATTCGTGGTTTTGTGTCGAATAGTACGCGGTTTTGGATTTGCAATTTATCCTTTTTGCAAGATTCCTTGCTGCTCATCGGAGTTTTAATATTTTTCATCTCTCTTCTGTTCCGACGAGCCAAGAGTCCAACAAAAATACCTCTGTTTAAGTCCTTTTCTCTTTGGTTAGAAAAGGCAGCGGAAAACTCTCTGGCAAGCTATATCTTTGATAAATCATCTGGCAAAGTTGCTTTCTATCTGTATGCGATATTCGCTTTTGTGTTTGGTTATCAGGTGCTGATAATTGGGTCTTTCATAATCTCGCTTTTGGAAAATCGTCACGATAATTTATGGTTATTTACATTGGTGAGACAGGTCTTATTTTTTTGCAACGGCAACACTCTGATGATCACATTCTTGATTACAGTGATTGGTGCAAAAGAAGACTTGGTCGTTCATGCCAGAGTCCCATTCGAAGACCAAGGGCTTCAAGAAGAAGAAAGGAAATTGCTAGTTCGCTCTACTTTTAAGAGATCTTTTATTATCGCGATCATCGCATACTCTTCTCCAATCATATTGAGATTACCTACACTCATCGTGAGCCTGATGACCGAAATTCACGTATTAGGCAGTCCAGCATATCCTATGGCGAATGCTCTCTTACTTTTCTATACAATGGTTCGACTGACCTTTCTGCGTTATGAAAAGTCTACTTTGATGCAACAATCAGAAAAGATGAAGCTGAAATCTAGAATGTATGTTCTTTCAAGATTCCTGGAAGAATGTAATCCTGAGAAGATGATTCAATCCCTTCCAAATGATGAACTGCCAACGCATCGAGCAATTCTTAGCAAATTAGACCGGTCATTAAGCTCAAGGGTCTCTATATTATCTACAAAACTTGAATTATCAGACGCTGAGACTTTCGTACCTGTTCCACAGAACACTGGAGAAATCATATTAGTCGCAAAGCTGTTACTACTGGTGAGTATGTTAACAGTATCCTCTTCAGTAGGTTTGATTGTCAGCAACTTTGCACAGTCAGTGGGGGAGAATATATTTTTTTGGGGCTTCTTGGTGACCTACTTCATTTTTCTGTTTGTAACTCCTTTTGTGAGCATCCTTTTATTTAATTCGAAGGTGATATTTGGAGCAAATGGCAAATATTATCCTCTTCCGTGAAAGATTTCGAAATTTATAAGAATGATTGAGATAGAGTTCCAAGATTTACGATTTTAATATTGACCATTTCTAATTTTACATAATAATTAACGATCTATCCAAACTCATCAATACTTTTCATTAAGAACGCTTTCTATTTAATCTGGTTAAATTACAATTGCTGTTTCTTATTTCAACTCTTGAGTGTTATGCTGAAATTTAGTAGAAATACTCACGTTGATTATCGCTCTAAATTGAAACCTTCTTCGAAAATTTTATTATTATATTAAACTACGTATCTTGATGCTATTGAAACTTTTGTGAGAATTGTAGGAGAACACATAAGATATATATATTAATGTTATTTTTATTTTTTTTTGGTATTTTGTATTTGCAGTAACGACATGAAATAAAAATTAAGGAGAGCTTTTTATAAAACGAAAGCAAGCTTATCATTCAGATAATACATATAATTTAAACAGAAACATTAATGCCATTCACATCCCCCAAACTCGTACAATACCATTGGGAGATCAAAAACTGAAGGTTGTTGAATACATTAAAACAGATGTAATTATAAGCCAGCAAGGAATAACAATGTTTGGAGTAAAAATACTGCTTTCTCGTTGACTTTTGCTGTTGAGGCTGTTTTAATCACCATCTCGTTTGAGTTAGGATAAAACTCCAACCGAACCCGCAGTAGCTCTTCTAAATTATCCGTCTCAACCATTGCCATGTATGTCTCACAGTATTCAGAGCTTTTCTCTTGACAAGAACTCGTTGTTACCCCTGAATGGTGCAGAATTTTCAAAGAATTCAACTTTGCTGGCAGTACATCTTTGTTAATTTTAAACTTCCCAGAACTTTTCAAGAGCAAGTCTTTTCGTTTCGACCAGGCAGTATCAGGATTCTCCTGCTGCAGCTGTCTTATCCCTTCAAAAAACAGGAAATAGGTCATCGGTACTAATAGGTCAAAGTTTAACAGAGTTCCATTCCCTCCATCGCCCGCCATATGTCCTGTAAAATTAATCTTCATGTGCGAAAATGCTATGTCCTTGCCCACTCCGACCACAAAATCGACGCTACTCTGTTTACTCGGCTTAATATAGGTTTTATTCTGTTCAAGGCCACGAATTATGACTAAGTTCTGGGAATCTACGATCTTGATAGCAAGATTCTCAATAATAGCTTGGCCTTTATTCTCGAATTTTAGGCAAACTTTAAGCAGTCTTCTGTTTGAGCTGGTATCCTCAAGCCGAGTGATTTTCAGATGTGCAGTGATAGTTCCATTATCGAAAATGCATCCCTTACCCTCCAACCCAGCTCTTTTGAACATATTCAGAGTCTGTAAATCCCCAAATGCTGCTTCAAGCTCGCGGAATAGAGGATGACCTTCTATTTCAATTAAATCGTCTCTTTTCTTCAGTTGAGTCAAGCCATTCTTCGCTTCTTCGGTCCTTGATTTAGAGAAAGTCTGAGAATTCGCAGAACTCATGGATTCCTCCGAGTTAGATTGAAAACACATAGTTGGAGTGCTTTGAACTGAAACGATTTGACCTAATTTCACTGGCAATGATTTGCTTTCTTTTAAATCTACTATATTGCATTGAATGCTGTTTTCTGGAAGCTTTTCTTGCTGAGAACTTTCCACATTATTCATGTGCGCCATAACTCCTTTAACAACAAGCCGTTTTTTCAAAGCCGCAAGATTGGTGCTTTTCGCCGAAGCCCAAGACGTTTCATAGTGGGAAATTTGTCCTGAATCAGTGCTTACCAATTGCCTTCGCATTCTTGGATCCGCTGTGTTCCTTTGCTCTAAATGCATTTTACCTTCCAAGAAACCATTTATCGTCGTCGGACCTGAAGTTGCTCGCCCTAGTTGCGTATGTTTTGACCACTCATTGCTGAAATCTTCAATACTTTCAGTTTTCTCGACGGATTTTGTCGGAATCCCTTTGGAGTGTTTGTCAATCAGACCCTCATCTATTGATATTCTGCTCTGTAGAGCTGGTGTGATGGATGACTCTGTCTTTTGGTATTCATCTTGCGCGGTATCGTCGATCAAAATGGTTGTAGGGTTTCCATTGGGACGGTTTATCGCTAATTTAATCTCTTCGAATTGCTTCTGCAATTGGGCGTTTTCTTGTTGCAGTATGGATGTTTTGAATTTGAGCTCTTGGATTTCTTTCGAAAAATCTATATGCAGGTTGTAGTTCACATGACGAGCCGTCGAAATCCCGTCGGCAGAATCTTGGGTCGTCGTCTCAGTCAGGATTGTGGGTGGTCCACGATTTCTGGTGTGGATGCGACTTGTAATCGAGGTTCGGTCGATTTTACTCCTCAGCTTGGAGAGTGTAATGCTCTGAGCAATCTCTGAAAGTTCCCGTGTATGTTGTTGAAAATGGAATCTTTTCGGCGTTTTCGTTGATTGAACCTCTCGTAGACCTGATCCAGCAGACTTCAAAAAAGGGGGAGATCCTACATTCGATTGCAAGTTATGACAACTCATGTTCATCAGTATATGTGAAGAGAAGCTTTCCGGCGTTTGCAAATTGCTAGAATTTTCTAGTCTCCCTATGTTTAATCTATCGTCTGGAATCTGGATTTCAAGTTTCAGCTTTGGATTTCTATAATGAAGGTTCCGAGATTGAAAATCGGGTTCGTTGGTTTCTTTGTTTTTGGGTTCACTTGGATGTTTGTCTAAAGAGAATGTTTGATTACTGGTATCATGATCCTCCATTTTAGAGTTTTCAATTTTTTGATCATCTTCCTGCTGAATTTGTTTCGTGAAGGGCGAATCCAATAGAGTTTCTTCCTCCTTCCGGTGCTCATCTTCCTCCTTGTGTTGCTCATGCGCCTCTTTGTGTTGCTCGTGCTCAAGCACTGAACCATTTTCGACATAGCTCGAAGCTTCTTCAGAGCCTGAGTCAGAATCTTGCTGCTCTTCCGTATTTAGCGAAGATCTAACACAAAGATACTCGAACACCTTATGCTTGGTTTCATTTCGATGAAATTTCAGAAAGTTTTCTTGCACATAATCCTCAATGAATTTCAAGGCCTGTTCCTCTTCAAGCAACTCCTGCAGCACTTGCTTTTCATTCCGATTTGGACTTCCTTTGGTGAATGCGGACGCCTTTGTATTCATTGTTTGAAGAGACTGCTTTATATCGGTAATGAAGGTGATAAACCTGTCTCTCAGCTCACTAGGCTTGTCTAACAATCCATCTTGGACGTAAGTTCTTCCTTCTTCGATTTTCGTCTGGCGAAGGCCGACCAGACCAGCCTCCAATTCAGCGAGTCCCGCTTTTCGATCGATAAAAGACGAGAAAGAATGTCCAGACTCATATAATGCTAAACTAAAACTTCCTTGCTGAGTGGATTTTCTGCTTGGCGTTCGCCCATTTCCTCTCGGCGATCGATCTTTTGAAGTAGGTGTACCTCCATTGTGGTTTGGCGGAGTCTGCACCATGGGACTATTTTGAATGCTTTCTGTCACGTTGACTTCCTTCATATCTTTCTGTAATTTGTGGTTGAAAAAATTGAAGGTTTTAGGAAATTTCACGCCGTTCTTGGCAGCTTTTTGATGTAAAAGCTTGAATATCTTTCCAGTTTCATCGTCTTTATCTCCGTAATGCAGTCGCCAGAAAAGCAAGCATTCGATCGCTAGTTTAATGGATTTATTGCTCAATAACTCACCAGGAGAGTTCGGATGTGAATCATGGCCTATTAATTCACTGGGTGAACTAATAAACGGTTCTGTTATCGCTATTTGGTATACAATTTTTGATAATTCTTCTTGCTTTGATAGAACTCGAGCAAAGGATTCGTTTAGCCTTTCGCTGGCATCTTTGAGAAGCATGAGAGAGTAGAATTTGTTCTTTGACACTGTTTGTTTGTGTTTGAGGACTTGCTCGAGGACCTTGAGAAAAGATTCCATTTTTTCGGGGTCATCAGTGATGTAGTAGTCGACGACGCTTTTGGATTCTGTCTCGTAGGTTTCTTTAGAAATTAGGCAGCGACTAAGCGCGTTTCTCCATTTTTTTGAGAGATGGAGCGTGGTCTGCATAAAGATGAAGCGTCTATTAAAAGTTTTATTGGATTAGTCTTATTAAATTGTGGGAATGCACCTTCGATTGATTAGCGTGTATGACTTAATCAACGCTTTTTCAGAATACAATAAAAATAAAACTCTAAAGATTAACACTCTTAAAAGTTAATAAAAATGCGTTTTTGAGAGAATCAATATTAAGAATTCCCGATCCAAACTTGCTGAGCACATGATAGGATAGTATCATTAATGAAAATTACTTCCGAGAACGACTTTCTTGCAAAACTATGATCGAAATAAACAGAAGCTCAACGTTCTCTTATAGGTTAAAGGCTAAAGGAAATTGTGAGTACTGTTCGCTGTTAAATGTTGCATTGTAGATGAACTTCTAAGTATTTTATCATAACCCTGACATGGTTCAATGAGATTATTCGCCTAGAACTTCGAAAAGTTAGAATTATTGACCTTATTCCTCTACTGTGCATTTTTTTGAGTCCAGCAACCGTGCATCATCTATGGATGTCTTGTAACAATAAAAACAAAATTGCTTGATTCGATTGCATTCGATTTTTGTTCAAAATACTTTTCTTATATTTGCTCTTTTCGCAGTTCTGGTGGATTTCAATCAAGTATTTCTCAAATAAGATTGTGAATTAACTCTCTTTTGACCAATAAAATCAAAGCATCATAATCCTGACCTCTAGAGCAACTTAAACAGAGATTATGAGAGATGTTAGCATCAAAAAATTGCTAAATCGAAGTGAATGAAACTACATGAGAAAAACAAAAGCAAGAGTAAATTTGAATTTATTTTCTACTCGTTTACCTTAACCTCACTATTTTCCTTCAGCTTCTTATCCTCCTCATTATCAAGTTTTTCTCCATCTCCAACATGAACAAGATCAAATTTGAAAGACAATGGATCATGTTCAACCAGCGCAGCTCCTTCGGGAATATTAAATTTAAGCTCTCCCACAATAACATTTATTTCTTCTTGTGTTGCTAAATTTCTGAAGGTAATATGACCACTCATTGTCCCCGTGAATTCTGAGATCGGACAGCATGATTCATAAACGAAGTCTTCGCACCCTGGCTGAATTTCTGGGAAAAATCCTACGACCCCTTTCCCTTCAACGACCCTTTGAGACTCCCCTTCAGTGATCTTCCAGTACGTGGAAACAAGCTTCCAGCGTCCTTTTACTCCATTATCAGAAATACGAATCTGATACGCATAAACAAACTTCTCCATTCCAAAATCGAGATCCCAAGGCGAAAAATAGGCATTTGCACGGATCCTAATACCTTTGGTCGTAACATCGCTCAGAGGCCGATGAAGAGTGTCTAAATGACTGAAAAGATCGATGCGACTGTCGTAAGAGAAATTGCGAATACTTTCTAAAAAACTAAGGATTCCTCTCTTCCATATATAGAGAAGCATGCAAACTTCACCTGTCGGCTTCACCCGCTTTCTGATTAATGACGTCAAGGCACCCTTGCCCAATCCGATTATATTTCTTGTATCAATTTGGATGAAATGGTGATAGTCATCTCGCACTGGCACGATTAAAAAGGGTTGAATGCCCATTTCTTGAAGGTAAGGGATTAATGGCTTGCTAAAACTAATAAAGCGTAGCTCATAAAGCTTTGAGTAGTAGCTGAACCCTCCAAAAAGTCCGGCTCCGTCTGTAAGTGGATCGAGTTTGGACTCACCGTTCAAAAATCTGTAGAGATAATACGCTTCCGGTGGAAACTGCTCGTGGTACAAGGCAACTTGATGGTCTAAATGCTGTTTGTTCGTGGCATCGGAAAAACTTTTCATCAGAAATTGTGTTATTGTCGATCGTTTGAGACTGGGATTTTTTTTGCTGATGATCTCTTCGAGGCATTCTCTGATTTTCACAATCATCGCGAATAACTTTTCGAATTTGGGTTTCCCATCAATATTGATATCTGCACCCAAATACTCATCGATTATTACCTTAAGGAATGGAGGAAGTTGATTTGTTAATTGCTGATTCCAAGTCCTTGGCGCATTGAGGCTTTTATTGATGTAACTCGTGGCGTGTTTGAGGCTAAGAAAGCTACGGAAGTCTAAGAAATCCGAAATGATTTCGAGGAGAGGTTTGGTTAAGTTGTTAAGACTGTGACGAGAGGTCATCATTTTAGAAGATTAAAAATAAAGTAGAGTTTTGATTTATTCATCTTCGAATGATTTGAGAAGATCAGAAAATCATAAAACCCTCTCTTCTAAATTCGGATATAACGCATGGCTATTGTGCAGTGGTTCATTTTCAACTAACACACTTAGAAAGCGAGATTAACAATCTGTTTGATGGCTTATAAAGTTAATATCATTCTTACATAGTTTTACATCTCAATATATTCGCCTTGTTGGTGTCGATACAACTGATCTGTATAATGCCTTGAGAACACACTATCGCTGATACCAGTGTCAATAGAATAGTAAGACTTTGAGTTTTCTCCCCATCCTACCACCATCCTTGCGTTGGCAGAGGCTACTGCTTTACGACCACCGAGAAAATGGGAAACGAGCGAGGGATTTATAGTTCTTTCGTTACCACCAGTTGGATATTCTTTTTCAAAAAATCTACGTAGCGGGGTCTTGCTAAACGGTAGATGAGGGAAATACATCGAGATAGCTTCTCCGTAAGTCACATCCGTAGTGGTTGTTTTCATTAGTTTTTTCAAATAAGAGTCAACTTCTTCCAACGATTTTATCAGGAGATACAGACAGTTCCGGAACTTAGAAGCAGTGAGCAAAGTCTCACAGAAATCATCGGTGGCTGATTCAGGATTTTTAATCCACTCCCTGAAATGCGAGAACAATCCTTGATGAATCAGCAGACTTGATTTGATCCCAATCCTCTCAGATTCTGTGAAATTGCCGCTATCAAGCATTTTGTCCAGTAAAATATCTTCCCATGCCATAAACACCAGAGCACCTTTGCTTGAGGCGTCGAAAGACCCATCCCATCCGACTAACTTTTCAAGCGAAATCTTCAGTTCATCTTTCTTTATGTCTCTATAGCGCGATTGATGAACTCGAACGAGTTCAGTCAATCCATGGACAATATCTCTCGCAAATGGATCAATTCGATCTTGTTGCCATAGTTTGCAGTCGTCTTCAGAAATTTTGCTATTGTTCGCAATTTTAGCTTTTATTAGTTCTGCGATTCTCGTTGCTCTGGCAGTCGAAATCATACCCAGGCCGGTTCCACCAATAAAGCCATCATCAGCGACTTTATTATTCGCGTTTATGATGTATCCCTTTGCGGGATCGATTATCCTTAGCAGCTCTCGTCCTTTAATAACCCCTTCCCACTCATCTTCGCCACTCGAGCCATTTTTCACGAATGGGAATGAATCCAGGCGACTTCTTTTGATGTATCTGCCAGCGGAAATGAAACCAATGTGGTTATCGGCGGAGGCGGCTATAACATTGACTGTAGGGTAAATAAGCTCGAAAGCCTGAAGGAACTCTTCCATTGATTGAGCTTGGTAAGCTGCATAAAAGCCTTGAAGGCTAGTATCGTTGCTGACTGCAGAAGTCCATGCGAAAGAGTAATTAACAGCTTGTTGGTGCGAAAATCGAGCGATCCCAACTTCTTTTGCGTTAAAGTTGGGCAAGATAGGACCATGGTGAGTGGAATAGATCGTGTAATTCGTTTGTTGCAATCCTCTTGCTTTGATCGTTTCATTCCGGAATTCTAAGAGAATCTCTTCGTCTTTATAAAGGTAAGTCTTATTGACACTATTCACCGTTTCCACGAACAAATCTGCTTGGTCACCCCAGTTGTTCGTGATCCCCCAAGCAATGGTATCAGTTTTCCCGATGAACATCAACGGTGTTCCTGGGATCGCTAAACCTGAAAGCGTGCGATTTCCTCCGTATTTCAAACTGGCTTGATGCCAGATCGATGGGATGCTGTTGGCTAAATGCGGGTCACTCGCGAGAATTGGCTTCCCTGACGCCGTATAGTTTCCGTGAATAGCCCAGGCATTGCTTCCTTTAAAAGGAGCAGACATACTCTCAACATCAGTCTTGACGAGATCGATGATTTCCCCAGACGAATCATTACTCAAAAGATAGTTCAAAGGATTCTCTGGGCACACAATTTTTCGATTTTTCCAATGGGAGATAAAGTCTGTTTGCAGGAACTTCTGTTTTCTTCCTTCGTCGTATTGGCCGCTTGTTTTGAGCTCTTCTTGGTTCACGGTGAGCTGCTCGTCGAAAGTATTATGAATCGGTATCCATGCTAAAGCTGCTTCTATTCCAACTTCTTGCGCGAATCTCGTGCGTTGGAGCTCAGTCACCCAATCGACGCTTAATCCCAATGCGACGAGTTTAGCGATGGCAATTGCCTCTTTGATTGTGAAAGGCTCAAAAGGTACAAAAGTAATCCAGAACTCAAATGGAAGAAGCCACAAGCTTGAGACGTAGCTGTTGATACCATCACAGTACGCTTGAGCAAGTTCCCGAGTATGGTTATCCAGGCTTTTTTCACCTTCTTCAGCGTAGAGAGGTATTCCCACTGTGCGAATATATTTGTCAATAGGAAGCGCAGCTTTTCCAAAGAATTCTGAGACTCTACCTGTTGCCAGGAATCTGCGGAAATTCAAAGACCAAAGTCGATCTTTTGCGTGAGTGTACCCCAGCCCATACAAAGCATCTTTGAGAGTCGGTGCCTCGATGTGAGGGATAGCGAAGGCATCGCGACTGATTTTGATCACTGTATCATTGTTGTGATTGAGAGTAAATTGATGATTCGCTTTGGTGTCTGGAGCAAAGAATAAGTAAATCAGGACAGAAAGAATAACTCCGATAGCTATTCTTTTAAGTATTTTCTTCTGTCTGAACGATAGCATGTGTTTGTTTTTCCAGAGTCTGATGAATAAGATATATAAAGATATCAGAATTGATACGTAAATATTAATTAACAAACTGAATCTTAGAATTTAATCTTCTGGATTGACGAATTGCCACTTGGAATATAACTCAAAAGATTGATCGAGCTATCTACTGTTGATAGAAAGCACGATATGAAATTTATGATGAGCTTAAATCAAATAGAATCAAAACATAAATAGACTGATTATCGACCCTGCTTTGTTCTTTGACATTACCGCGGTGGATGGTCGAGAGAAATTCGCTATTACTACTACTATTTGACTGGAAATTAGCGGTTGTGAATACGAGACGATACATTCCGCTTTAATTGCTTTTTTGCTTGTTTTACGTTGCATCAATGATAGCATGATTCTCATTATTGAAAGATTGATTCAAATGACTGCTATATGGAGGAATATCAAATGAAAAATCCGTGAAATCGCGTTAGTACTGATGCGTACTTATCCCACAAGTAATGTATTCATGCATCATATAAGGGACTAACACAGCAACATCTTCACTTTGGCAAAATAACAGCTTATTGTGTTGGAGCTGCAGTCGGATTTGCCCCTGGTGCTTGGGCTTTGATGTTCCAAACATAAGTTGAAACAAGACCCATTATGACGATCCTATTGAATTGGGATTGATAGAGCACATTGATAAAAGCGATCAAAAAGTTTACATAAAATTCATAACTCCTTGTTTTGAGTCAGATTTATTCTTCTGAGTAAAGAAAGCAGAGAGCATGATGAAGAGACTTGCCCAAACTCCCCATTTGTACTAGTTTCGACGTGGTTAGTTTTTCTAAAATAGAATAACGCGAAATACTTTAAACATCATGCTGGCAAATCCGCAAATGAATCCGGCTAACTGCATCAGATCAGGAGCTCCGCCATCGTCTTCTCGAACTGGCTTGTATGGTTGGGCTAATTCGGGTCTCTTGGGGTTATAGGTCATTTTAGGCTTTTATTTTAGAAAATTGTAGAATTCAAAATCGTGTTTTTTATTCAACGTGTTATTGAGATCATATCTAATCAAGCCTCAACTTAGTACAGAGGATTCTCGATTTTCCGAAATGATACTAATGCATAGATTCAAGAACGTATTGGCAACCCAGCTATAGGATTGACATTTTCAATTCGTAGTCTTCTCTCTCTTTTTTTTCACGAATCGCTTACTTCAAAAACTTAACTATCCTTGAAATAGAAGAAGAAATTGAGGATTGAGTGAGTGTTTTGAAGAAATGATTTAAATTATCAATAGAAGATGGGAGAAATATGAACCCACAAAGAAATCAATTCAGTAATGAATTTGTGTAAATTATGTATTTTGGTAATCATTCTTAAAGGTTAACTTTATAAAGAGACAGTAGTAGCAGTAGATGTTGTAGTAGTAGTGGTTAGAGTCGTCATCGTGTGAATAGAGCGTCGAATCGATTGCTTCAGTCGTGTTGGAATTGATCCGGTGCTTTCAGACTGAAAGTTAGATCTGAACCTACACTATTAAGGATCAGTCAGAGGTTTCTCAAGAGAGAGAGAAAGAGAAGAGTCAATTCTTGCTTTGTCTCAGTATTCTTAAGCGTCAGCATATAGATCAGGCGATAACGCAGAATAAGCTCATCAGCGGAAAGCAAGAATGGAAGAAGCGGATTCAATTGTTTAAAACCAAGGTACCTTCAAGCAAGCTTCGACGTTTAAGGTCCTGAAGACGAAGATTTCACACTTTGTTGGTACCTATTCAGATTGAGTTAGTTTGAGCTTAGAGAGAATCAAAAAAAAGAAAGAGCTCTCAACCCTCAGTGTAACTATGACAAATAATCATGGTGAATCAACGAAAAATTAAGTTATCGTCATAGGAAGAGAGCTCCAGCAAAAGGAGAAGTGAGTTGTACCTGTTATTTAAGGTTTTAGGCATGGAGATGAAGGCAAACTGCCTTCATCGCTTAATTAGATTTTTTTGAAAATTTTATTTTTCAATTATTAAAAGCTTTCCTTCGGCCCTTTATATACCCTTATCCTCTCAAAATCCATAAAAATCCATGTCTTTGTTCTAAGATATTAACTTCGCATCTGTGTTGATGGAGGATGTGAAGACGAGATGGAAGGATTTGACACTCAATGTCGCAATATTAGCATTTTTTGAATCCAAAATCGCAATTTTATTTGTACGGTATTTGTCCCTCTTTATTTCAAGAAGTCGGTTTTGATATTTTTCTTAAAGAATTTCTTGATGAGGTAGATGATGATTTTACTATGTAATGAGACTTATCATGGTTAGAAGAAGAGTCTCAGCATCACAATAATACTAAATATGAAATAAGAGAACTTGCGATATCTTCTAATCGCATATGCGATTCAACAACTTCAGATGTTAAAAAAATTGACGATATATATATATCTATGTTTTTTTAAAATATGTCCTGTTTTTCCATCATCATTACCATCAGAGTGAGGAAAAAAATGAATTTTTTTATAAATACATCTCTTAGTGTGAATGCTTTGTTGTGAAGAAAAGATTTGATTAGAGTTTTAAGTATGATCTATATGGAAATCTAACTTTTTGCTGTAAACTTACTTTCTTTCTATTTGTTATGAATCATAAAGCTCGTTTACCAAATGCATTTTTGGTAAGTAGTATTCACGCAAACTTTAAATCTCAACCTCAGTTGCTTCCATCGATTTCGCTTTCGCTTTCACATCATCCTCTGTCGGCTCTTTCACTTGAGTAATATTGTAATAGTAATCACATCCTTTGAGTTTGAACTTCAATTCCGCCAAGCATTGTTGACCTACTTTAGTCAGCTGGTTGCATCTATCGAAAACAAGTGAATCCAAAAATCACTTTTAGGTATACTTACTCAAGGAAATTAAGGTATAGATTCTTCAAATGAGTCGTGAAAATGGAATGATATTTGACAGTGGTCTTTTTGACCTTGGGCAAATCAGAAGTCAAAATTTTCAGCCCTTGATCAGTGATCTGCTCACAGCTGATTTTTATGAGAAACTGAGTATCTACTCAAAGAATCAGCTGGTTTTACTTGGCGAAGATGAGCTCTAGTTTTTCAAGGGTTTTTATTTTGCAGACGTTACTCACGACTCCATTAAGTCCGCTATCATCAATCTTTTGGGAACTTTGAGAGAGCAACAATTCACATCAAATTCACAAGAAACGAAATACCCGGTGAAATCTAATAGAAGCGATTGCAGTTTAACGGTGTTCGATAGTTTTTGAGCCACCTCAATAAAACCAGTATTCGTGATCTGAGGGCAGCTATCAAATTTGATATCATCATTTTCAATAGTTGTTGAGAATTGTTATGTACTTTCTGAGGTAAATTTGAACAGTGTTCAGACTTGGAAGCTCTCTCCAATCGACCACAAATGAATCTAATCCTTGATCAGTTATCTTTGAGTTTCTTTATTGATCATTGAAAATCCGGTTATATAAATAAGAAAATACCCAGAGAAATTCAAGGTGAGGACGTAAAGATGCTTCGCCGAGGATAGAGCTCTTCCAAGTTCAACCAGTACACTGTCATCGACGTTGGAACAGCTGAAAACGAATTTAACACTTTAGATAATTGAACAAAATGAAATTATACTTCTCAAAAGCGAGCTTTAACTCCATCAGCATCGGGAATGACGATATTGTGTCAATTAGAGGGTTGATTCCAGCTGGTGTGATTTTATCATTTTGGCCGAGGTAATTTCTATTTAATTAGTAGTGCTCTTATTATTCATTGCTTCGATCATTGAGTGATTACACACTGAAGTCCAAGCGCAATCCTCTCATTCTCCTGATTTTGGCAAGATTTTTCGAAAGAGAGATCAGTCCTTTATCAGTAATATTTTTCACTTGAGAGGCATATCTCCAGCTGAAGAAAAGAATTCAACTCAGGTTTTGTGAAGAATATTGGTTACTCTTGGCAGCTCAGGAAAAAATTATCAAAAAATTTGATATCTGCAAAAGGAGCAGTGATCTTTTCGAGCACGGCATCATCGATGTCATCAATTCTTTGGTAAAAAGCAAATACGATCAGATGATAAGCCACAAATTGAGAACTACTCATCTAAGGTCAGGCTAATATATTCCAGATCTGGGAGCGTGTTTGTTATATTTTCGATAAAGCTCTGCACACCAGCTCCAGTCACGTTGAATTTATACTCTAAGTACATCAGTTTTTTTCTCCGAGTAAACGATTCACTAATTACTCTTTTTTCGTGTTTCAAAATCTTCCTCGTAGTCATACAAATCATCTTTTTCATCAACGAACCGAAGGAGAACATTTTTCAATGTTTTTATCTTTCCGATGCTATCAGCAGACGAGATGAGCGCTGAGTCTTCCATCCCTCGAGTACAACTAAGTATTAGAGATTGGTTGGATACGTGGTTAGGAGGAGCTGAATTACGCAAGCTCAAAAATATGAAGCATAGAAGTCTCATTAATAATGTAATTAATCTTGGTGTCTACTGTTGTCTTGTCAAGAACCACCTGGAAATTGTTGATATCTAGAGGCAAATTGTAGCAAATTGGATTTCAAGGTTAAGTGCTACCCATGACCCGTTGGTGGTACGACTTATTAGTCAAGCTGAATCCGACTTGGCTATTCTGCATCTTGATTATCCTGGTTTATATTTATTTGAGTTACAATTTTTATTTCTCAGAATGTAGAGACCTGATTATTACAGAATTTGAGAATTATTCTTCATGAGATTTACGAAAAATTGATGCGATTTGAGTGAATTGAAAACAACGTAGGTAAGCGGATATAAAGCTCTGGATATGGAACATGTTGAATCATAATAATAAATTAGAGTCAAAGTGCATACCAAGTAGAAGCAGAGAAGTTCGCTAAAAGTTGATAGTTTTTTAAATTTTTTTTGGTTTAACCCAGTAAATGAGAATTACGAGATGAATATGTCGAAAACAAATAAACTCCAGGTTGAAAGATCGAAATCCGAAAAGATGGATATTGAACTAGTTGCTCCAGATCTGAATACCCAGCATTCACTGAACGCTTGTGAGTTCAAGCTCATTCACAAACGAAAAACACCAATAAGTTTTTTCGAGAAGCAACAAAATGAAGCTATTAACTTATATAACGCAGATTCGACGATTCTACAGATGGCTTTAGCCACCAAGAGTTCTGTCTCAGTAACCAGACATCAAGTCATGCAGGATATTATCGCCTTGTCTAAGAAACCTTCGATCAGAGAATATTTGACATCAAATACAGCACTTAATTTCAGGCAGGCTCCAGATACAATTGAAAGCCCTATGGACCAACTCATGCTCAGAGAGAGCAGTTCAGAACATGATTCTGAGCCCCTCGATGACGAGGCCATTGAGATCGAAGACGAAGATGATGGCACTCCTCCTAATTAAGAAGGCATGTAATATAAAGCATTATGATATGTGTTAGTTATTTACTCAAAATTCTTAATGCTCCTTAAGTGTAGTTACTTCTTATTATATATATATGCACGGCGTTAAGCAAACAGTTAATATTATTGTTGTAATTCAGTAAGTGTTATTTTGTCTATTTCTTTGCAGACTTTTTTAGTAATCTGATCATTGCTTCCCTCGTGACTTTTCCCAATAGTTTGGGAGTGTTCCAAGTCCATTTCTTCAGGAATTCTAGCTAGGCCAGTGTCCTCAAGATCTTTTCGATCTGAGTCTCCAGTGTCTGATAAATTATCAGGTAAAATTCTCTCGATACCAGCTCCAAGCTTGATTTCGAAGCTGGGCGTAAGTTTTTTGTCATCTTTGGTTTCCTGCTTAGATTTATTGCTCCTCCCGTCTTTCTTTTTCACGCGTACTTTTTTCCTGTTTTTTTCATTGGAGTCTCCGACGTATTTGAACATACTATCAATTTTATTAGTTTCTTTGGCGATTCGCTTCATCATTGCCTCTCTTCCTTTCGAACCTATGATTTTTCTAAATCAAAAAAAAGGACTATGAGTTGGGCTTTGGTCAGTTGATTTTACTGGACATTTTGCTTTTGAAATAATCCAGCTTTTTGAGATTTTTGCATTTCCGCCATATGCTGGATACGTGCCTCTTTTCTTTTTTCTCGTGTTTCTTTAAGTATTTCAGCTCTTTTCTGTTTCTCTCCTTCCCAGTCTTCTAACAACTGTTTCTTTTCTTCTGAGTCGACAATTATTTTAAGCTCTCTATCGAGTTTGGCTTTGTTTTCAGGAATCTTTGTTGTAGAAATGAGAAATTATTGTTTTTGTTTCTTTGCATTCGAAATGATTTACCATATAGTATTTGTATCCTTCAGAAAGTCGACTTGAACTAACATAGCTCTTTGTCAAAATCTCAAATCCTCGCTGTTTGAGTCTTGCCAGCCCATACATGTAACCTGCAAACGATTTCATTCTAAACATTTTTTCGTTTTCGTTTTCTTTTCGAACAACTTTGCTCAGGATTGCAGGACAAGTGCTCTTGACAAAATACTCAAGCTCTTGATAGTTTGAATGCGAACTGTATGGCACATACTTTTTTTTCGCACGTTTGTGAGACAAATTAGTTTGGAAGAAATTACATAAGATTTTCCGTCTGGTGCTGCAAACGCCTCAGCGTTCACCCAACCAGTGAAAACAATCTTGATAAAATCCGATCCATACCTTTCCAAAATGAAATTGGTTAGAGTGCCCTCATCATAAACTATATTTACATTGGTGATTCTTCAAAATCAAATCCTTTCAAAACGAAGAGCCATCCTTCTTTTTCGTCTGTGGTAAAACAGTCAGGCTTAAAATCCACCGCCACTAACTGTCGATATCTCTCTTTGGTCACCACGATCTATAAGAATTAACAATACTATCTCACAAATTATCCCCTACTTTAGTGTTGAAATAAGCTGCTAGTATCAAAAGGAGTTCTTCTTTGCCCCAATTGTAAATCACGAGCATAATTTTCTGTCCTTTATGTTTCTCAATAATATTGATAGCGTCTGCTACCGCCTTTTCCTAATTTCTCTGAGTTGATTGATAATTCAGTTGTTTGGATTACTCTGGATGGAAAGGTGAATATTGGATCGCAGAATGTGTTATCAAGAATAATTTCATCAAGGTGGATGGAGCAATCATAGAGCTGAGGGTTTCTCTTGCTCACAGGATAAAGTTCTGGATAGTTTTCGATCATGGAAGTATGAAATCTAAAATCTCCTGTGTGTAGTATCGTTCCCATGTATCCCCTCATTAAAACAATAACTGAGCCTAGATACAAACCTTTTAGATCAGGGAATCTCGCCATAAAAGAGACCTGGGACATGGTTGGCGTCGTAAAACAGAATCTCGATCTTCTTCGTTTTCTCTTTGTTCAAATAGACTTCGTTCCAAACGCCCAACGGAAAACTCTCCTATTCATGTAAATAACTCCCATTATAACCGAAGAGTGAAGAATGGGTACGATGTCAACGATCCCTGGGAATTTGTCGAGTGCTAGACACTTAGTTATCTCGGAACAGTAAACTTTGCCGAAATTAAAACCTGGCTCGAGACCTCCGTAATGGTCTATGAAGAAAAAAGTTAAGGAGAGTGAGAAGGCAATTCTTGAGAGCAATACCGCCATGAAAGTGAGTCAAGATGTAGATATAGCGTATCCAAGGGGTTTTCTTTCCGTAGTTGAAATCATCAATGACGATATTAGTACCGTGAATTAGAACCATCTTGGCGGAAAATTTATTTTGCTAAGCTTTTATTGCACAGGAATTTTCTTTTAAATTAAGATTTTTTATTAGAGAGTAAACTGAAAAAAAAATTGCGCAAAGTCATTACGCCAGTAACATTTCTTACATCTCATTCTTGTTTTCAACTTTGACAAAGAAAGTAGATTAAATTTTCCAAAGCTGGAGTACCGATGCAATGTTTTAAGCTTGATCTGCTGGCTCTTCCTCATTATGGATTATGGGAGGAGAAAAAACATTGAGGTCTCAAAGCAATCCAAATTTTGACGTTGATAAATTGATATTGACAACTTTCACCTTGAATCCTATCAGATTCGGCATGGATGTATGTATTATCAATTTGATACCTGAACACTTTGAATATATTCAACAACATAAATTCTAGCTAGCAATCATCTGCGTATGACATGATTTACTAGTATAACTTTCTTTACTCTCCATCATTCAAGCAGAAATTAAGTTTAAACTCACTTACCCAACTAGAGTTCCTAAAGCATGCCATGGCAGTGTCATTAGTAGGTTCTTTGCTTTTGACAGTTTTTTTAATGAATTTTTGAAATCTATGAGAATATTTGCATCTACCATTTTTCTCCCTGTTCCTTAGAAACCAACAATCATATATGATTATTCAACTAATTACTGAGAAGAAGGAGGACGAATTGATTTCAATACACAATCATAAGCATTCAATCTTCTTCTCAAATCATCTGCTTTCTCCTTCAGGATTTTTACCAACCAAGCTTCTTTCTCAGGGTCCACTTTCTTCAACAATCCATTTGTTTTTTCAAGATACTCTTCAAGATTATCTCCACATGGGAACAGTCTTCCAAAGAATGCCTTTGCATACTCTCTGCCTTCCTGTCTAAAGACATCAATCACCACATTGAAAAACTCGTCATGGTATGGCTTCAGCTCTTCCAACTTGCTCTCATTATTGAAACCAGACATCAAATTGCCAGAAAGATGCACAGAGTCCTTGCCTTGCTTGAGGAAGCTTTTCCACATTTCTTCTCTTTTGTCCTTTGGGACAGTCAAGCCTTCGATAACCTTTTCAACCTTTTTGGCAGTATCTGTTGGATCAGCCTCCTTGGCTCTTACGAAGTGAACATGACGAGTTCCTGCATCAAAATCATCGTATTCGTGCATCTTTTTCACAATACTCCATCTATTGTTCAGTCCAACAGGATGCTTATGCAGTTCTGGAACCTTGCCGTCAAACCAATCAAGTAAAAATTGCACTTGGTTTGGATTAGAAGCGAAATGGATCAATTTATCTCTCAGCACGAAGACACGGTTCGATTGGCTTGGCTCTGTGCTGATGAGAACTTTCTTCGTGAGCTCAAAGAGTTCAGAATTAAGATATTTTCTTAGCTTCAGAGGGGTGAAGTTTTCGATTGATCCCGTTAAGTAACTCAAAACGCTATTGAGCAAGGTATCTCCTTTCTCTGTAAATATCGCTTTTCCACCAAGCTCTACGAGATCGAGGGAGCTCATATTACCATCACGCACCATATCCCAGAAAGTTCTCCAGATGAGGGCTCGAGTGAACTCGTCGGGTATCTCACTGATATGTTTCATAAAGAATTTCTTTGATTTGTCATCAATCTTTATCTTCGCATAAGCTTCGTCCTGGAAATTCAGCAAAATCGCCTTTGGATTTTCAGAACCATCGTAAGTAATCTCGATAGATTCTTTGTCTGGAACAACCACATCCATTCGATCATAAATCATACCATTCGCATTGAAAAAGGCGACTTTCATCTTGTGGATACGGAGGGTTGGATGCTGCGGCAGCACAGGTCTTTGGTGAATCGTTAGCTTGGCGTTTTTGCTCTTGTCTTTAGGATCCCATGTAACGCTCAATTCGTTAGGTCCTGCAGTCTGAATCCATTGCTTTTGCCAAAGATCCAGCGAACTAGGGTATTCCGCAGACAGAGGAGAATAGTTCTCCTGCATGCAATTCATGAAATCTTTGAGTGTGGCGTTTGACCATTGATATTTGTTAAAGTATGTGTGCATTGACTTGCTAAAGTTATCCTCGCCGATTAAGCAAGTAAGTTGTTTCAGAGTCGCAGCACCTTTCGCATAGGTGATACCATCGAAAATCGTTTCGGCTTCTTCAGTGCTTTTCACCTCGCCATAAATAGGATGCGTTGTGTCAAGCTGGTCATCGCGATAAGCCCATTCTTTTCTCCTGAAGAAATCGAGCCAAACGTCCGAATACTTGATCGTTTTCATTTGATCACGGGTTCTGGCCATCGCCACGTGACTTATGAATTCAGCAAACGATTCATTCA
>ENA-UOTX01000123-UOTX01000123.1-compost-metagenome-genome-assembly--contig:-NODE-123-length-84462-cov-14.212680_pt1 | contig 84462 bp, 45 predicted proteins | sample MGYA00238143_ERZ746982 | MGnify/ENA primary metagenome ERZ746982 (study PRJEB28758, sample SAMN06268862) | compost metagenome | isolation source: single cell | place: USA: California, Emeryville, Joint... | reverse complement strand
CATAAGTGATAGCCTCAGATACGTGGAAATCAGTGAAAACGGTCTTATCTCTCTCTCTGTGCTGATATCCTTGATTAGTTTTTCCAATCAATTCACCATTATGAATTTCAGATTCATTCAACTTAAATTCAGCAAGAAGCTCTTGAAGAACCGAGATAGTATAGAAAACAGATATCATTATTGATGTCAGTCGCACTCACATCTCAATCTGTCAATATCTCAATGAAAATATTTTAATTCATTAAATTTTGAATTACGCGATTATTAGTCATATCTGTATTATGAAGCCTCTCATGGACTTTACATGGAAACGCATAGAACCAATGTTTTCTCTGTAGCAAACATTATGGCTCTTCAATATTCTACACAAAAAACTATTAAAATCAAATACCTCTTTTATTTTGAAGCATCAAAATTGTCAGTAAATTAGTTTGTTAATTAAATTTATTCAACTGCTACTTCGAAGACTTTGTTCAGTTTATTTCACCTAAGAGTGATGAAATTGACTCGAGTCATTGAGAGTACATGCTACCCTTCCATTTAATTCCATGAAATGGTCTGTTGTAGTGGTCCTATATTAAAATTTTTATTCGCTGCTCATAATGTTATCTTTCCTCGGCAAAACTTTTTTTCTCCTCTCGATTAAGGACTCCCTCATAGAAATCATGATTGCGTAATAGAAAGAAATTACATTGACAACCAGGATCTGACACGCAAATTGGAACTTTACTAACCGATTTCCATCTTTTTCATTTAAATCGGGGATTGTACGGAACTTTGTTTGTTGTTGCATCGTGAACCTGCGTTTATAGTCTCATACAGCTGGGTTTAGAGAAGTCAGCTCAATATTTTGGATGAAGCTCGCAGATTTTATTTGCAGTTGGTCATTTTGATTTGAAACACTTTGAAATGCGGTCTGCAAGTTGGAAAAAATGAAATATTCAATTTTTGTCAGTAGCTTCAGGGAACCGAGAGCATAATTTAAACAAATTACCTCACTAATTAAGCGTCATTGGCAATTATTAAGTGATGTTTGATTTTTAAAAATTATTACAGATATATAAGAACACTTTTAGAGAAGGATGTCCAACTGTCCGTAAATTAAAAATCGCTACGGTAAGCCAATCGAGTCGAAAATTAAATTCTGATGCCTAATGACTTCAGTTTGACTTTTCGAAGGGAAGAGCGAGGACATGATGCAAACAAAGGCTCCCCACCGTCTAACTCAATACAGATTTATTAATTGTGATATCCATAGTAAGTATTAGTGGCTATGAGTTCCACTGTTGTCTACTCATGGAAAAGTTAAAGGTATCTGGATCGATTTGCGAATTGACTCTTTGTAATCAAAGAAAATCATTTTTTGTAAATTTTTTTGAGAGGAAAGCCAGCTTTCACATTAGATGCGAATACAGTTAACTTTTCCATTGCTAGAATATTCATGTTAATGAGATGACTTTATTTCCCTTGCATTGGATTTCTTTAATATAGCGGAGGCGCTCTTTTCGAGATATTTAGGTTTTGAAGGTAATGTGGACTATAGATGTTAAGATATGAATCGGAATTAGATAATATGGGCTTCAATCTCTAAAATTTAGCTTTCGTGAGGGAAGGCAGTGCTTCAGAAGATAACTGGAGGATGTTGAGAGATTCAATAAGCATTGCGGGCTTTGTTACAATTCCATCGGATATCCTTACAAAATAACTTAATTTTTGATTACATTCATCGCTTCTCATTGATGCCAGTGGCTGAGCTTGTGCCCATCACCCTTCGATTTGGTACTTCTTGTATGTAACTCGACTTTGGAGGCCGTATTTGGAAAATACCCGCAGTTTATGAAGCTGTCGTTGCTGTCGTCCCAATTTTAGAAAATTTTATAAAAATTTAGTTTCTCTGGCTTTAAGAACCTACTTTCTGTTTAACGAAATCTATATTACTAAAATAGCAAGTGTTTTTCAGTATGTATAGCTCTAAAAAGCTTGGGCAGTTTGAACAGAAACATGAGCGCATTCTCCTTTAAAATTCTCCAAAGATAGCCAAACCGCGATGCGTTATGAAATTGAAAGTGACTCTCGTGATGATGTGATGATGCTGAAAATGGAATTAATATCACTTACAGACAATTTATAGAGAATGTATTTCCAATGCAGAGAATGCAGAGGCCTGGTGATGCAACCAAATTTCTTGTAGTCAACACATGTTACAATAGTCTGCAAAGTTCCGATGTTCACTGCAACACCTTCTCGGGTCCAACTCCCCTAGTAGATATCAAAGGGTTGCTTACCCTACTATTTACCTTGCAGATACGGAAAGAAACGTAGTGTCTTTTTTGTTTTTTTTAAACTGCAAACAGGCTGACTTGAAGAAACTGCCCACAAATTAGGGAGTAATCTTTTCGACAATGTTCATAAGAAACATATTGCATTCCTACAGTTACGATCTTCGGTGCTATTTTGTCAGCAGGCGCTGATGCTCCGATGATTTCCGCTAATTAAATTCAGATTGTTAGTTGATTATGAAGAATCTGTCGATTTACAGAGTGCCAGGAAAGAGATATATGAAATTATCTACGATTGAGTCATTCATTAGTGTGGATCCTGTATTTCTTTCTGTCTTAACTAAAACTTCATTCTCCAAGTGAACGGAGTTGAATGCAACTTATAGTCCGATCAACTAACAGTGTTTCTGTGGAGATCTCTGATCAGTTTTAAACAAATGCTCTTCAGTTATCTTAGGCTGTAGGCCATGAACAAACTTTTCCCTTCTCTATGGAGACGAGCATTGCATTTTATTTTATTTTTTGCAGAAAATTTCTTTTGGAGGATTCATGATCATTTTTATGAACCGTTACCAATGAACCCACTTGAAACATTGCCGCTGGCTTTACATAATACACAACCATCACGTTTCCGAAAAATTGAAGCAATGGATAAAACGAAGTTTCTCGCCTTAAGCGAATCGAAACAATTCCAAACAAAACGCCTGGAGCAACGGCCTGGCTTGTAGTTTTTCAACAAAGCTCTATGAGTATTGCATTCTAATTTATTTTATGCAATTTTAATCAGCACACTCATCTTAGCTCTCAATTGGTTCGTTCGATATGTGCTTTAAATTGAAAGCCAAAGAGTGTGTTTGCTTTTTATTAATCAAAAGCAGTGAAATAAAAGGGAAAAGCCCTATCAGCATCTGTTATTTCAATGGATTAATCTCAATAATTTGGTTCTGAAACAGGTTTTTTCGATCTCCCACACTCATATGTTTTTAAATTTCTTCTCTAGAAGAGGGCTGGCTTCTACTTCTAAATCAAAATGCCATTCTTTTCAGATAACGTATCTCACAGATTAAATTAACAAGGCATTCCTCTTCTCATTTTCTTCCATGGCATAGAGAGGACTACGACTCATCGCTTTTACAGGAAAGTTGGATGTGGCAAGACTCTGAAGCGGCAGCCTGGTCCCATTCATTTGAATTTATACCATGATAGCACTGCTAAATTACTCGACTCCATTATATTCGATTTGTTGTTCAAATCATAAAAGTATATGTCCTGCGATTCTGAATAAAGGGAACAGATAAACATTGGCAATTAAATTTGATGTTTTTTCCCAGATAGCCAGTTGTCCGATATCACTATGTAATATGATGTCAACGAAGTGATAAGTAAATGTACAAGGAAGAGCTGCTGGTACTCTTAAATCAAAAATCTTACTGAAAACGTGCAGGTTTTATCATTTTTCCGCGTGGGAGTGAAAGTAGGAACACTTGTATATCTCCACCAACTTAATGAGAAAAAGTTTAACCATCGAAGTGATAAAATATGCAGAATAGGCTTATTTGTTAGCTTCAGAGCCAATTAGAGGAATTATGTTGGGAAAAAAAAAGAGTTCAAGATAACAGAGTATAAAGCATTAACATTTTGGTGAACTCTGCCAGAAAGCTCAATAAAACAACAAAATACCTCAATTAATTGATGTTATGATTCGTCAGTGAGTTAATTAAAATAAAATTATCTAATTGCTCCTCCAGATGCCATCTCGAACAAATTTAGCCTTCCATGGGCATTTTATCGCTATTCCTTATTTATTTGGTTCTGTTGCAGCTTTTTAAATAGTTATTTGCTTCTCAATAGAATATTTATTCCCTTCATAAATCTAAATCTGGGAACACAAACACCCAGTAATTAACTTTATAAATTTTTTGTAAAAGTAAATTGCTGCATGAACAATCATACTGTTGAATTTAATCTCTTAGCAAATGTACAACCACCAATTCATTAAAATTACAAGAGAACACGAACTAAAATTGTTAACCTTAGGAGCATAATTTTTCCTATACGAAAGCATTTTTTTTTAATTGATTAACTTCTTGATAATCTATGAAGGTAAACTGGTCTCTGACGAGTGAATAGAACGCAATGGATTAGTTTCGTTATTCTCATTGTTTTGGGCTCTAACAATTGTGACGTCTTTTTCTTTAAATAAAAAGGAGTGACTGGCGATAATTTGGCTTTCCATAATGATTAAATTGCGAAATATAAAGAATCAGAGTTAATTGGGTTTCAATGGTAAGATAATATATGTATGATTCCAAAAAATCATGATAGAAATATCGGAACAATTTGAAGAAGGATGTTCAAATTTCGGTCTGCAGCTTTTTAATCGCGAAGCAACCAAGTTCACGAATTAAATTTCCACTGCCCAACTGCTCCTGCAGCCTTGCTGAAAGAGGACACGACCTGCTCTTCTCGCAAAACTAATTCCAGATAATAGCAAACTAATTTTTCATAAATTTGTTTTCATATGCCTCTCTGAGTTCTGCTTTGTCGTTGCATTCTACCTAATTATGGAAAAGTTAAAGGTATCTGGATCACATTGCAAAGTGACTCCAACTAACCAAAGAAATTCACTTAAGTGATTTTCTTGAAAGAGAGTCGACTTTTAGCGTTAGATTCTAATACTTTTAACTTTCCATTGCTAGATATACTGCAATAAGATTTCATTTTCCCTTGAATGAGTGGATATAGGTTCCTTTTTTTGTAGAGAATATCAACAGCCCCCGCATTGGGGAACTTTGAGCGTTAGAAGAATTCAAAGGCATATTATTTCATAATCACGAACTTGATGGATTCGTCAGGTTTGTGACATAGGGATGATAGCTCTGGAGAGCAGTCAGATCGGATCCCAAGCGACGCGGAGGGAGCTGAAGGATTTAAGAGGCATTAGTCGCCGATACTACTTATCCATGTGATAATATCACAGTTATCGAAGAAGGTCGTGGTGTGGCGTGCGTTATCGGTCTCTACATGGTTGTGCTGGCCTCCGCATGGACTTTGGAAAGAATTTCAAAGGAATAATCATGTAGTTGAGTCGTAGTCGGCGACCTTCCTGCCTCCTGTGCCAGGTTTATAAAAGTGTTGCTAAGCTTTTAGAAATTCTTAATAAATTTTTTTTCGTTGGTCGCAATAACCTAACTTTTTTTAACGAAATCTATATAACCGAATTAGCATTGCTCTCCGTGAAGTTCAACTCCCGAAAAAGTTTAGGCGTTTCGATCAGCACCATTGTGCCATTGCCCCTTGATTACACACTCCAGTGCACCAACCCTCAATTCTAAATGAATTAAAATATATAAAAGCGGTAATGATGATGCGATCTGAAAGAATTCTTTTTATTGCCGAAGTCTTGCTCTTCTTGCCAAAAGGCTTCAAAAATAACTCAGATTCTTATGAGTGAAGAGTTCAGATCAGGGTGCTCCCGTATTTTCTGAACCTTTGATATTCTCTAAACACCGTTTATGAGTTGAGTATCGAAGCTTTCCAAGGCATCCTCAAATTGAAAAATGACTGATTTGAGTTGAGAGAGGTGAGGAATTTAGTAATTTACAGGAAAAACTAATTCCATTGTATAACTACATAAAGTGACGATTTTTTAAAAACTAAAGCTTAGTTATTGGGAGTTTTCGTGTGAGCTACAAGTTAACTTATCGATATTGCATGTAAATTGCTGATAGCGACTTGCTTTCTGACAGTGGTTGCCCCCTTTGCGTGCATAAGTCTTGAGAAATTAGTAAAATCTGGTGATCTGGCAAGTTATTTATGATAGATGCCATTATAGAAAGTCTCAATGCGAATCATTCAACTATTGGTGCGGCCAGGGCCTTTTTCTAAGCTAGTAGAGCAAGAGACCTCTAAAACAAATGATGGTAAAGCTAGTGATGATGATGGAAAATCTATAAAAAGTATATGAATAGCACTGCAACAAGTACAAGAAAAATATAGAATCGCTTTTCGTATCTTGAGTACGTGCTTTTTCATTAATATCAGATACTTTGTAGGCATTTTTCCAAATAAACACATCACCTCTGCACTCTGATATCGTTTGTACCGTATGTGATTTAAAAAAAATTAAAAAACGCAGCACAAACGGTATATGGAGAAATGAAGCTTGCTTTCAACTGGTAAGCGAAATTATATGAGGGAAATTTGATAGTAAATTGTGATGATGCCATTTTCAGGAGAGTTGATGATATATTTCGTGCTGCGGTTGGAGAATTGGATTAGACCAACCTCTGATTGAGCAATATGATACGCTTAACGTGATACTGCTCTGTGTTAAGCAAGAGAGATTAAGCTATTGTGTACATAACTAGGTTACAATATAAATGTGGCTGATTAATTTTTCCTGTAGAAATTAAGCACAAAAATATCGAGCTTAAGACCCAGTCGTCCCATAATATCCCTATTCGGCAGTCTGTTCTTCAACGGGAGAAGACTTCAGTAATTATAGATACTATTCTGGGAGTTATTTCACTCAATTCTTGGGCTCAGTGCTCTAAACAGTACCATCTCTGTTATGGATAAGTGGGAAATCGAAAACGGAGGAGGTTTATTCTGGAAAAAATAGCAAGTAAACTAAAAAAGTTACTGGCCATCAAGTGTATTGATTATGAATGAATGCATCTAAAATTTAAGTATCGAACTCAAACAATTTTATTTCTAATGAACTGACTCCATCCCGAAGAGTCTTCTTTTGAAATCAATATCGAAATACATTTTAGGAAAGAAAAGTTACCCCTTCGAAGTTTGGTCTAGTCATATTAATTAATTATGCGGCGTTTATTAAAAAAGAAGACTATTCAGTCTCTATATACTCTTTCATGAAGGACAAAGAAAAAATAATAGGCAGCCGCCGCAAGTGTGAGCCTCAGCAAACTTAAATGCAGTGTAAACCGGCTTTCTCAAACGGAGGGAATGTTGGCGTATGATAAATATGAGACAACTACCTAAATGACGAGGGTACAAAGAAGCTTTGCTCTTGGAAATTTCTCGAACTCATTCAAGAATAGAAATGATAAGTATGCAATCCAAGTTTGACCATGATGATCATGGTCAGATTATTTGTTGTATTGGAGCCTTCTAAATTATGATTTTTGGAGTTCTACATCAAGTCCAACCCCAGTGCTCAGAAGTTTTAAGAATAAAAAATGTTCTACCACAAATGGTTAGTAATCCCAAAGAGATGAAAGAAAGATGATAGAATCAAAGTGGAAAAACCACATGGATGATTGTGTACATTCAGCATCATATTAGTAATCCATTCAGTGCTCTCTTGGATATCGTCCAGATCTCCTCGAGAATCAAGAGTGTGAAACAGATTCCATGCGAGATTACCCTTCGTTAGATTTGAGCTATCAATTAGGCTTAAATTCTACAAACTCGAGCAATGATTTTCCTGAGCATGAAAACTAGCAGTAATCAAGACACTAAATTATTGCCTAATTCTCTTCAAGGATACTGCGGTCTTATTCAGTATACTTTCTCGATTTAAGGTCCATTCGATTGTATGTTTTAACGATCAAAGCTGAGGTTAGCTACACGCTTTTTTGTCTCTACAACAATTCAGTCATGCCGACTTTCGATTTCTAGAAACAACATGAACTGATTGAAGCTGAATTATGGAGGTATATTCGCAATCGTGATGAGATAGACCAACAACTTCTCCTTGGACAATGTAAAGAAGGCTGAGAAGTTGAGTCAATCAGGCCCAATGATCCTGAAAATATATTTGGTAAATTGCTCGAAACACTTGGAAAATTAAACTGAAAAAGCCCAAATTTTCCCAAGAATCCTTTCTTTAAGAAACCATTCCAAAATTGATTTTTCGAAAGACCAACACTCTTGAAATCAGAAAAATGAAGCCTGACCAATATTAATTCCTTTCTGATTGCCACAGAACAGATTGCCAGGCTAGAGAATATACCTTTTTGAAATGATCTTCAGCACTGAATCTGACAAACCTTTTGTATTTACTATTGGAATCAACTAATCATCAACAGCAGCGTTTGTTTGCAACTTGATTTAAATTTGTAAGCAATGAAAACTAGTGGAAATGCATTACAATTATATGCTTTGTCTCCTGTATCCATTGAAGAAAGCAACTAATTCGATGAAAGTAGAAAAAAAAAAACGAAAGCGGGTGGCTGAGCAAATATTTTTACTCATCTGATGAGTGTGATTCAAATTTAAAAATAGTACATCATTAATATTTTACTCTCAGAAAAAAAGAATGGTTTTGATCTTCTAAAAAGCCAATGAGTATTTTTGATTGAAGTGAAATTAGCTTCAATTCGTCTAAGATCACTCACCTCCAGGCTACTACTCCAAAATGAATAGAACCGAGAGGGTTTTTTTCTGAAATTTAAGAAATGGATAGTTTTGAATGATCTCTCACGAGTGGTTGCATGATACTCTTGCTTTGAAATGCAAAGGATTGAGCAATAAGCAAACCCGCAAAAGAGAATTTTTGGAGAAGAGTTTTTCCAAACTAAGATTCCATGCAACAGTTGCAGTTTTACAGAAAGGGCAAAGAATCAGATTTTGAAGACAGAATCTGTGTCTTCATGGTGCAAGAAACTGAAACTTACTTAGACAGGAAAATGGGTACAGTGAAACCCAGAGAAATTGAATTTTTCATTTTCAAGGTATCAGAGCTAGAGCCTATCAATTCTGTTCAAGCGCTTATTTGCTTGCGAGGAGCTCCTCTTATTTCATGGATTTGGAATTACTTTGTTCCGATAGCGAACTATATATTATTCGATGTAAATATACAATCACTATTCTGCAAAGATCATAGAAAAAGCCTGTTCACAAAAATAGCTCTTTATTGGTTTTCAATTATTATTGTTACGAAAATCATGGATTATCTTCTCAGATCTCTTTCTCGTAAGAAGACTACTTTATTTTTCAAGCACACGGCTGGTTGGAGAATCATTCAATTCAGGGGGATAGGACGACATAGATGAATTCATAAACATGTTCTGAAATTTCAAACTTGGCTTCCTTGCTTTTGTTTTTTTGTTTTTTTTAAATAAGGAAGATAGTTTCACTCAATTCAGGGAATCCAACATCAAATTTAATATTGAATTACATTTTTAATTAGTTTTATTGGCAATTTTGAACTCGTGTATGATTGAAAAAAATAAGCAGGACAGAAAGACAAGAATAATTTGAGAAGTATGCTGAATTCCTGGAAGGTAACCTTTCAACGAGTTGATTACTAAAATTTCATGATTTCAGTGCCTATAAAGACATCCCCCGAAGAGAATAGTGCAACATATCCTACCACAACTTTTCTTCAAATGGCATAAAAATTACCGTGTATAATCCTTCGTATAATTGGCCGTTTATGGGAAAGTTAAAGGTATCTGGATCAAATTGCAAAGTGACTCTGTCTGAGCAAGAAAAATCATTTCCATGATTTTTCGTGCAAGAGTTAACTTTAGCTTTAGATGCGAATACATTTAGCTTTCTCATCGATAGAAATGAGAAGAAGGAGTATCCGTATCGTCTTAAATACTGAAGGATTTGACCTTCTTTTTGGTTGGCAGACTAGATGGCTCTCGTACTAGAAAAATTAATCATTGAATCGATGGTAATATCTTACCTTGGAATTTCTAGCTTGTTCGTAATCTTGAGTTTAATCACAAGGATAAAAACCTTCAGCCATTTTTCAGAGCACTTGGAGGGAGTCTGAAGGCATATGAGGGAGTGACTTTCATAATTGTGTGAGTAAGAGATATCCGTAGAGATTGCGCATTAGTGTGTTGAATGATCGGGTGTCCTTGCTGGTCTCAGTAGAGAAGAGAGGCTTGATAGTCTTAGATTGGAGTCTTTCTGGGCTTTGTATGCTCTACTTATAAAATTCGTGTTCACTTTTGAAAATTTTTATAAATTTGTATTTTGATGGCTTTAAGAACCCAATTTTTTCATAAACCAAAAATTTTAAATGGTTCTATATTTCTAAATTTGTAGCTACTTCTAAAGTGACATCTTTTGAAAAATCGATAGTTTCGAACAGAAAACCCATGGATTCTCCTTTCGATCCAAAGTGCCAAGCATAAATCATCAGCAATTCATATCGTGTAGTATCTGCTAATGATATGATTAATCTCGAGTAATTGCTGCACTTGTTGAAAATAAAATAGTTGTCATAACGGCATTAGGATCATAATCGTTGATAAGTCTCTTGAGAAGTAAGATTTCTCAGCGAACTTAGGGTTCTCTTCGTTGATTCTCCAATATTCCCTCAAATCCATTTTAGAATAGTGCCTCCAACTTTCTTTCAAGGTGTTCTAGCAAGACGTGGGATTTGGTCCCAAGCACAGGTGTGCAGAGAACCTCAATAGAAGTCTAATGGAAATAATTTTTATGGAGCAGAGAAACAGAATCGACATTAGAGTTTTGCTACTGTTACTTCTTGGATGCACTTCAAAGCTATTTTGCCTAATTGAAGCAATCGAGTTGGCAGCAGTAAGCTAAGTGATTGTACTTTGTACCATCTCACATCTCGATTCGCTTCAGATTGAGTGAGATCTCATGGCTCGTCAACATATTGTTGCTAGAGATGAGGATAGTGAGATTAAATACACTTCAATGTTTCATGAGGAGCTGCAGGAGAAGTCTGCCAATAAAAATGATTCTTACGTTGAGGTTGATAATCGACAAAAAATGTAGGGTTAGTGCTAAGAAAACACCAAAAGCAGAATCCTCAACACTATCGCTCTGCCAATAGCACATTTTTCGTGCTAAGTTTTCAACAACGCTCTCATCATTTTGATGAAAGATAGAGCAAACTGCATTATTATTCAACAACTGTAGGAGATTTTTGCTTCATTGAACTAAAAAATTAATACCTTACATAGACACTCCATGTTCTTCTCTTTCTAGGTGAAATAGTAGGTTGTTTGGAGAGAAGAAGATGATTTTGAGTAAATGAATACTGCAATCCGTATCATTCGTATTTGCGTTGTTGCACTTTAAGAATCTGGCAAAGTAGCCTTCTAGTAGCCATCATTAGGAAGCAGCAATATTCATCTGTTTCTCTTCAAAGCAAAGAGCAGTTTGTCTATCTTTGTGATACTATTAGATTATCAAGCACAATGAACCCAAAAAAAATATTTACTGAAAGAGATTCCAAGAACATTGAGCTCAAAGCATAATATTACTAAAGTTGACTTTTTTCTTACGACACTTCTTTCCATATGAGGATATTTCAAGAATCAAATGCACTCTTTAATTTATTTCTTTGACGCTCAGAAATTCAAAGCTAAATAACCTTTTTCAAAGAAAAAGAGATTTTTGTGGGCAAATTTGACTCTGCGAATGTTGAAAATGGAGGAAAAGTCTGAATCAATAAGCCCAAATCTAAACCTTATTTGGATTAATGAAAGAAACAAACATTTAAATTTTTGGTTTCGAAGCTCTAATCACTGTGTTTTGAGAGCACTCATTCTGAAGGCTTTTCCTCAGACTGCTGGTCCTTAAGTCAAATTTTAAGTACAAACAGGTGTTCCTGCAAAGTTTTAGTTAGTGATATTAATAATTTTCTCTGACCGATAAATAAAGAATTTCTATCGATTTTCTAAGTTTGGCAAGATCATCAGCTGATGTGGTGTTCGTTGCAGCATTTGATACCTCAATGTCCAAAAATTGCCCATCCTGGAAGAAGTGATGTGACATCACACCAAAAAAATCCTAATTAATTTCCTGAAGAAAATAAGCATCCAACACTAACAACACATACACTGGAACGTCCCTAACACACGGTTCTGTGAGGGAAGAGAACAAAAAGTCGTACTATTAAAAAAAAATCGCCATGAATCGAAATTGAGACTGAAAACCAAGATTACGCAGCAAAGGACCAAAATTGCGCAATCAAGGACCAAAATCTCAAAGTGGATTCTTCTCACCAATTGAATTCAGAGTTATAACTCCATTGGATGATTGGCCTTTCAGTGATAATGGGCATGCAAAAAATGTAATCATTGGAGGCGAGTTTCTAAATTCATCTTCATTTAAGCCAGGATTCCCCAATAAGCACAAAGAATTTGTGTCAAATGATTCTATGTACAAGGAGGTCTCTAGCATGGAGAGGATAACTGACAACTTTAATAAATACAGGAGATAGGAAGCGGTGCACTATTGCTTTGCCCAGACTTCTTTCAAAAAAAAAGTCTGGGGTGAGACAAACTAGTTCTCCAATGCAGATTGAAGTTTTTCCGCTTCAAGGACTTTTTAATACCCAGTTTCTTTACAGTTTGGACATCAATTCCATTAACTTTCAAGAGTAACTGTCTCAACATTCAAAGAAAAATTTTCAATGTATCTGCCAATGTTTTGCCAACGTTCAAATGGGGATATTTTACAACAATGAGTTCATCTCCTTGGTCAAAGTGAATGTTTTTTCATTAAAAGTGAAGACATAGTTTGTCAGATATATGCATATTCCCAATCGTTAGAGAGTGATCCGACTCGTCGCACGTTCATATAAATCAAAGGAAACAAAGAACTTTTTCGGTTTGAAAAGAGGAGAAAAACTTTCTTTTCCATAGATTGTATATTTTCAAGGGAAATACTCGAAATATATTCTGAGAATCATATCAATAAGAAGGCCTTCTAAAATTGATCTTTGGAAAAATCTGCCAGAAACCAGTAAAAGTAAAGTGGAAATGAAATTTTTTAAGATATTTGGTCGCTAATTGAGTGACGTGGAAGTGTCGATGGTTAGATTCAATTCTCTGTGCGTTCCTCCTATATGATGATCATGAAGAATGTTGCAATTCATGTGAATTACTGGATTTTGCTCTTCAAGACTGAACTGCATCTTCAGTTTGTTGTTACCGGTGGAGTTTTTTGATGATATCTAAAAAATCAAATGGTTTGTCTAAGAGCGATGTTATCACAACATTTATAAGATTGAATATCAGGTTTTACTATTACAAAAAACAGAAAGAGTTCATCATGCTTTCGTTTTTCATGCGTAAGGATATTGAGGAGGTGAAGCTCCTTTTTGTTGCTGAAGATGAGAAAAAAAATGACCAATAAATCTGACCATGCAAGAGAATTGTGCAGTAATTTGGAAAGTCTAAGGTGGATGTATCTTTTTTATTTTTTGTTGCAACAACAAAGACCCAAAGCCTAATATTTGATAGATTTTTTAATCGATATTGCCGTGATAAGTTTCGTTTTGGAGGCAGGATGGGTTACATTGCTATTATTATAATATGAACATCATTCGATCACTTAAAATCAAGTACCTGATCTGCTCCTTGGACGATAAGACAGGGTTTTTCTTTTAAGGGCCTTTTGCAATAATCCAACCTCAATATCACTTTTCACTATTTGCTATTAATCTGAGGGATCATGCCTTCGAGTCATACTAAATAAATTGAACTGCAAATGATTGGGTTTTAGAATGCTTAAAGGAACATTAATCTACTTCTTTTTGTTACAGAACTTTTCATTTATTCCTTTTAATGGGAGTAAATTTTTTTTTCAAGTTCAACATTTCTTTTTCCTTTCTTGGGCGATTTTTTGAAATTTAAGGGATTGTGATGAATATGTAAAAAGTATGTGGGGGGTTCATGGTTACGCCAATATTAAAGCATTGTTGGTTGACCCACGATTAAGTCTGAACTCTAAAGATGCCTTGTTATGTGAGTGAAAAGCCACCGAGCCTTTGGCATGCATCGAGCTCAACAATTATCATCTGATTCTAGAAGAAACCAGTGATAGTTGATTCAAAACAATTTTTTAGTTGCAATTTATTTGCATGGGCATGGAATTCAAGTGTGCTCTATTTTTTATTTAAGTATAGACCGATTAAAAAATTCAAGCATTCTCAACAGTCTTCGTAGCAATTCAAATCCTTTATTCATAAAACTTATTAATAATGAGGAAAGAGAAGCTTCAAAATGCAATTTACAAGCGATGTAGTAGTTCCATAAACTTCAATTTCATGGAGCCAAAACACACGCCTTATTCTTTTCATGAAAGAATTAGAAGTATCTGGATCAGAAACAAGGGAGGCGCTATTTTGCTCAGGGAGTGTTGCAAAGACCGCAGACGCCATCTATTGAATTGAGATTCTCATACCATCTAACTTTTCATCGACCAAAGGTTTGATTGTGTAAAAGGAATCTCGGGCTTATCGTCATTGTTAACAATAATTGATCTTCAAATTTCTCAGTTTCTTGTTCAGGGTTTACGAACAACTTCGTCTCAGTTCTTTCCCCCACCCTCTGGAGTAAAGCTCTGAGTTTGTCGCTTGAGAAAAGCTCTTCTTGGAGGTTCACGAAAGCTCTCGATGAGGATGAGCAACGGATAATTTTAATAATTTACAATATAAGTGTTAAAAATTTCTTTCGGAAATTATGAAAAATTATAGACTTCTTGCTCTCTTCAGAATTATAGCATATATGCAATATTAATTCAGGTACCATTTTGCATTAATAGATGTCCAGCTACGTTAAACCACTCCTAAATTGAAGAAAAGCAGCTCAATGTAGGCATACAATCAGAAAGGTCTCGGTTTTGTGGTTTTCCCATATAATTAAGATCAAGGGCAATTGAACCAAAATTGAATGAAAGCTGAATCTATCTGACCGCCTTAACTTGGATGACAATCATTATTGAACTCTCATCCTCCACAACAATTGTGGAATACACTGCGATTCTCTCTCTTTTGCTCTATTCATGAGAATGCACTTCTAAGAGTTTTACATAGATCTTTAACCATTGAATTCATTCTTGATGATAACATTATATTACATGGATCCAACGACGACATTGCAACAATAAATTTTGCTCAGAGAACGTCAATGCAATAATAAGCCATGACGAATTATGAATGGAAAGTCGAAATTGACACTCAAAACTTCATTAGGTTACTCAGAATAACAATTAATACGATGAGATCTTCGGCTGATTTAGCTATGGTTCTGCTGATGGTGATATAAAAGTGAGAACTACTGACTAATGATTGGAGGCGGGTAAATAGCTTTACCTACTTTGATATTAAAGATCCTTTGTAAACCTCATCACAACACTGGCAAAATGTTTGTACTTAACGACTGATTGCTGAACCAGATAACAAATGCCTTTTGGCCATTTGAATCAAAAAAGTGCATGAAGTACTTTTATTTTCTCTCAAAAGTTAAGATTAAAAGGATATTCATAGTCTCGTTGGGCCCCGTCCTCACAATGTGTAACAAACTCGGGTTTTCTTCCTTCCCTTCTCAAAGTCTGAAAAAATTAATGATTAACTTCTTCGCTATTTTAAGCTTCTCATTATAGCAGCTTAACCACCTAAGCAAAAAACCCATCTATCGTGATTTCTCCAGCCACCTTTTTGATAGGATTAGCTTTAACAATTCTCTTGAAATTCAGTTGCCGAAGACAGGTACTAGTTTCTTGAGTACTGATATGAAAATCACTAGATGTAGTATTTGAGTATTCTGCAATATAGCCTGGACAGTGTGATCCTTCAATAAGCGGTACATAAGCACCCATCTCTTCTAAACGCAAAAGCGAAGAGTCCATGTTTTTTAAATGTTTATCTCAAGAAGATAGCCATTGGCGAGTCGGACCACACCTGGCGCATAGCTGACAACTAAATTGTAAAATTACCGAAAATCAGCCATTCTCTAGATATTTTCCACCATAGAACAGCCTATGAGAGATGAGAGCTTTTTATTTAAATAAAGGCCAGCGCTCAATTATTTTCAAGCGATTTGAAAAATATCAAAACCTATTTTTATACCGCCATGAAAATTTTTCATACCTTTTTTTTTTGTCATTCTTGAAGTTCTGCAAGTCGGTTAGCATTAAGTCAACTCTATTTAGGAGAAAGACTTAATAATGAAGTGAAATATTGGCGAGCATCGATATTAGTTATCAGAATTTCTTTCTTTTTCATATTTCCAAGGCCCATTTAAACTTTAGATTCAGAAGTAACTCAAAATAGGCTGAAAGAAAGGATGGTGCCTCAGCACAGGATCTTGGGCTCAAGGAGTGCATTTAAATTTCATGATTTCTCTAATCACTGAGAGTCTTTTGACATAACGGTGGTTTGCTCTTCAATATATTTAATATTCTTTAAAAAAATTCGATTGGACGCTGATCTATCTAGGTGTTTCGAATCGTTAATAAATTGAGAAGGTTTAATCTCGAATCTATGAGATCAAATGATTCTAACTATTTTAATTTAGAAGCATTAACCCTCAAATCGAAATGAGATTTCAATGAGAATTTATTTAAGAAATTAAGCAGTGACTTTTTTAAAATGCTTCTATAAATTAAGGATGGCCAATGCAGAATAAACGTTCGTTTGAAAATCATTCTCTAAGGCAGTTATTCAATTAATTTAAGTGCTTTGCTGTTATAAAATCTTCTGGAATTCCTAAAGTACCATTTGAAATAAATGCGTCAATCGCAACTCCCCATGATATGAAAAAGTTAAAGGTATCTGGATCTGGTACAAAAGAGGCTCAATCTCAAAGCGAAATAGCTCTGATGCTTTTTCCGCGGGTACGAGAGCAACTTTGAGTTTCAGATACTGATACATCTAACTTTTTCAAGAATAGAATCCTATCTTTCACTGATGGTGCTATCTTCGTAGTTTCGTTAGCAGGCACTTAGAAAAAGCTTAGTATGAACGAAGCTTTCTATTTTCGGTAGAGCGTTGCTGGATGCAAGAAGTGAAGTCAGTAATGATAGACTTAATCGCAAGAAGGATTTTCGGCGTCAATGTGAAACTAACATTTCGGGCGAGTGGGATTCCCATTATAGCTGTCAGGGGCTTCACTCCTTCCTTCATCTCACACCGCGTTTCTATCAGTAATTGAGGAGCGATTGAAAAATTTAGCACTTTCGGAGTTTGATAATTAATTATAAAATTTCGTTTAAATAGTACATTAATTCTTAATTCCAACACGATCCGTAAATTTCTCAAATAGACAGTTTTACGAGGCGAGTTGGCTGCTGCAAATATATGAAATTTTAAGAAGAAGTCTATGAGGGTTTAATTGACATGTATAATATGTCATTAATGTCATTGGATCTAAGCGAAGTTTAATAAGGATCAATATTTCCAATCAGGTTCGAAGAGCTTGACAGTCTGAATTCAACAAAAGCTGCAAATGAAACAAATACCCTCTCTCTTTTTTTTTCCCTTTCTCTTTATCATTTCAAATTCGAAAACTGATTGTGGTAGCAAATTTAGTATCTGCATCGATCCTGAGCCACTCTTCGTATGAAAATAATCATAGAGCAAACTCGCTCGAAGTGAAATTTTTAAAAAGTGAATTAAATCGAAACTACTATTCGAAAGGTGTCATAATGTCTGTCGTCAGCCTCCTTCCTTTTTCCAACAATTTATCTTCGATATTATGACACACCATACACATAAGAAAAACCCGTCTGTGTATATGGAAAAGCTCGAACAGAAGAGTTGGATTGGAATAAAAACACAAATCTAAATCGAGATACATATCATCTTAAGCTGTCACATGATTGGACGTTAGACTTCATATTAGTACTACCAACTTAATCTCATAGCATTCACCTGAGTATTGGCAAGAATGAGTTTTGCTAACCAGGATTGCTAATTGAAGAACTTTTCCCTTTCCTCGTATCGAAATTAATGCTTTTGCGTTATTTTAATAAAGCTATCAAATTTCTACAAATTTCCTTTCGTTGCTGTTCACAACATAAATCTGGCTTCCAAGTAAACTTAAGCTTTGATGAACAGTCCTAGAGCGAGGATATATCCAAGCAAAGGTTTTACAAAGATTTTCAGAATAATTTCCTCAAATTTCCCTCTGCCAATTAGCAAGTCTCTACTTTTAATTTAAAGATGAGGAATTCAATGTTGCTTGCATGTAAGCTCACTTTATTCCTCTCTCCTTACGTATAAAGAATTTAACTGTGCAATGACTTTATTAGCACTTGAGGGAAGCCAATTTAGTCAAATAAATAAAAAAAACGATTTCAACTGGATCAAATTAGAAAAGAATAAACCTATATAAATTTTAGAGGGTTTTCCATATTGCTTGGATTCTATCGCAATCTCTGCTTTTTCTGGGCTTTATTCATCGGATTTAAAGTTCCTAGAGTTCTCCGCAAGTATTTGTCTCCACCTGAAAAGTTCAGATTTTTCAGTCGCGTCAATTATCTATTGAAAAAATAATGATATTTTGCAACCAAAAAGCAATATTTTTATATTGAGAAGATGAGACCAGATCAAGATAATTTCAACAAGGCCTACTAAGAAGCGACTTTTCAGTAATTCGCGTGGTTGAATTAATAGAGAGATATTGTTGAGAGGCAACACCTAATCAATAAACAGAATGGAGAAGAGAATGGAAACTTTAGATTCAGTAAACATAAGATACTGGACAGTGTGAAATCTGTTATTGTTAAAGGTGCTCCATCGCAACCATTCTCAAAGAATGCTGAAAATAAGTGTGCAAGACTCTCAGCTAGTAGTTTGGGATGTGTGAGACTCTCACACAGCTTAATCTTTATCTATCATTCCTCTTCAATCTAATGAGTGTTAGAAATCGTTGTTACGATGTTAATACAAGATAATATAAAAAATTGGCAGGTGCATCGAATATAGCTTCCAAAAGCTTAATTATTACTCATTCACTCGCAATAAACTCTTGTTAACTGCGACAGGCTTCTACCACTCAGTGTAAAAGCAATAACGCCCTAGAGAGTCAATTATATCAAATAGATCTGAGGCATTCCCAAAAAAAAATACTCAGCACTTCGCAAGCACCCTCGCCAATTTCATTTGCTCACCTTTTGCAACAAATGATATCTTTTTGCTGAGTTTCTCAACCAAATGTAGCATCCACAAGAAAAATTAACTGGATTTATACTTTACGTGAGTGCATGAGCCCTGCATTAATTAATTTGATAGCTAATTCTCATAAGAATTAAGAAACTTATTCTAAAAGGCGGCATATATAGCAACCTAACCAAAAATATGTCCGAGACACAATATATCGAGGGAAAAAATGAACCAGGCATCTTCGCGAACAAGGAACACAGCCAAGACCTTGGAAATGAAGAGAATGGACCCTTTGATTATCAAACAAATAAGGAATTAGTAAAACCAGCCCTGTTAGATTTGTTATCGGTCCCAAAACAAGAATATCTCTGTGAAAGTGATGCCCGAAACCAAAAGATCAGCACCCAGGATGAGGTGGATGACAAAAACGAAAATGATTTCAATGAAAACGAAAGAGAAGAGTCAAAATCGATACAGATGCTCGACATGGAAGAAAAAATCCCAGACCAGAACGAAAACTCATTAGCTAGCTATGAGAATGGGGAAATATATAATCCTAAGTTTGGCCAGGAGCCTAGCCAATTAGAAGATCAGACTCAAAAAGCACCGAATGATCAATTTATATTGGAACTCTTTCCTGAGGATGCCAAATCTGATTGCTATCACGAAGATCATGATGAGCTAGAGTTTTCGATTCCAAACATCGATATGTACCTAGATCGGGTGGACCATCTGGATAAAGAACGTTATCCTCACGAGAACAACCAGATTGCAGATAATACAGTGGAAGAGAGACTAATTAAGAAGATTGTTGCAAGTGAAGCTGAGACAGAGAAAAAGGAAGAAGATTTTGTGCTGGATACTAAGTTTGATCTGGAAAGCTCGAGTCCAATGAAGCGAACTGAGAGTTGTTATTCTCAACCAGGAGATACAATGAAAAATGATTCACAGGTCATTCAAATCAGCGATCTCGACAAAATAATGGACGAAGCTGCTTCACCTGGGTTGAGACCGGCACGAAAGAGCCGTTTTCATCCAGGTAGTAACGAAAAAGAAGCAATTCAAGAAGATGTGAAACAAGAGCAGATAGTTATTGATAAAATCGATGAGCAAGCTGAGGAAGAGGAAATAACAACTTTGAGACCAAAGGAAAAAAGTCTGCAGAGACCTAATTTAAGCCCGCTGAACCTGAAAAGGATACCAAGCTCACCGACCAAAGAGCAGTATAATTTTCTTCTTGTCCGCTGTAACTAAAGCATTATGGGTAATTAGGAAATCAGGAAGTCCTCTGAAGAATTGGAGAAAGGTCGGTTTAGTCGTCAAATCATTAATTTACATGCAGAATGAATCCGTAAGAAACATTGGGTCACCTGTAAGGAACTCTTATGACTCATTCTTTACTAAATTTTACTTCTGCAGGAAGAGGTGTTTGGCGAAATCGAAAATTTCACCATTAGCAAGGTTCGGAAACTACATGCAGAAGGCATTGCTCAGGACCTCGCTGTAAAAGATTCCCGATGAGCAGCACATACTAATTCCTCAATAGAATGATAATTTTGTGAAGGACGCTCTTGATGCACTCAGAAGAACAGAAGTCATTTGTGACTGTGCTACTATTGGGTCAGACAAGCATCTTGTAGCCATGAAAAAGATTCTTGATGAGGACCCTAGAAAGTAATATATCCTCGCTTTGGATATCTCTCATCATTGTTATGTAATTTTTGCTCAGACATATGATATCCAGAACCGATACAAACCATCTCTTAAATAAGCATAATCGGTTCGGACAAAACGCTTTGTATTTGGCTGCTAAGTTTGGCAATATGAATATTGTCAGATTTTTGATTGGAGAGAAAGCAGATCCGCATCTCACATCAAAAGTAAATCCAAAAGTGTTCGTGGATTTTACTAAATAATGGATTAAATTAGGCCGGAAAGGACTGGAAATCAAAAGAGAAATGCTTGCATGTAGCTGCTAGATGGGGACATACGGACGTTGTAGCATTTTTACTGGATAAGGTGGAGTTTACAAAGGAAGATTTAAAACTTGCTATTAAGCAAAGTGACCGAAAAGATGTCAAGAATCTAATAAAAGGAAAGTACAGAGAGAAGTTTGGGAACTCTTGTTTTTTTAGTTTTTTCTAAAGAGACAGGATAAAATATTGTATCAAAAGTTTTTGCACTCAATCGAGTGAATTTAATAATAGATCTTTGGGATTTTTTTGATGTGGTGGTGGATAATTTTCTACATGTTGAGAAATATTTATAATTAGTTGCATTTTCTTGAAAATCTTCTATTTATGTGTGGCAGTTTTAGCTATGCTTGAAGACGATTTCAGCAAATGCATTTATGAATAAACCTATGAATACCCCCGGAAATTTTGTATTTCAATGCTCATTAAGTATAAAAATTGTAAAATTTTCGATTAATTTCACCCATGTTCTGAGTTCGATTTCATTTGAAACCGATCAACACTATGTTATGACTGAAACTTAATGGAAGAGTATGGTTTTCCTTCAACATTCTTAGCTGCGAGTTTATACAACGTGTTCTCGTAGTTATTAATTAAAGAATCAAGTAGGAATCATATAGAAACACATACCAAATATGTATTTAAGCACAACTTAACTTTAGCATATTACTATCTATGCTTAAGAATGTTATGCAAGTGCTAAATACAAGTTATTCATATAGCACCATACATCTTTATTTATTAGTAACCCAAGGTTTTACCAGCAGATATTCAAAGAAAGTTTTCATGCAAAAATCAAATATCGGTTTCGGCAATGCCGCGTAGACTTCAAATCCCCACCCCAGTATGTTATGAATTCGTGACCCATATGTCACTCTGCTATTCCCCAAATCTCTCAGACAGCCCTCAACGCATGTTTCTGGCTTAATCTTTGGCTGCTTCACAGTCGTAGTCAATTTAGTGTTAACAAGGAAAGGCATGAGACAGAGCATTTCAATATTCCTGTCGCGAAACTCTCGCTCAAGGCTGAGCGCAAAGAATTTGTTGAAAATTTTCGACATCCCATACGCAACAAAGTAAGGCACAGGTGCGATAGCTGCAGAAGAAGCCACATTGATTATGGCTGATTTATGCGGTCTCTTGCTGAGTCTATTGATCAATTTACGAGTTAACATAACCGCGGGTAACGTATTCACAAGCGCCATAGCAGTGATTTCTGATTCGGTACAATCGACGAATTTTTTTACAGTCGCAGTTCCCACATTGTTAACAAGGACAGAGATATCCAAAGAATCTATCTGTTCCATGATATTATCATAGAGTTTTTCGTTGGAGTATTCAGTGAAATCTGCAACAACAGATTTGATTTCAATATTCGGGTGTTTTTCCTTAATATCATGACATACAGTCTTTATTTTTTCCGGATTTCGAGCGATGAGGCAGACGTTGAAGCCTCTCGCTGCGAAAGCGAAGCAAAAGGCTTTGCCTAGGCCAGCGGTGCCGCCTGTAACGAGGACCCAGCTTCCTTCTCCGTACCTTTTCAGAAGGTTTTTACGAGGTCTCAGGAAGGGTCCTAGGCGGCAGAACAGGAATATGATGAGGAACTTGAGAGAAAGCACAGCTCCGATAATGATGCAGAGTGTTTCAGCGATCGAGAGGATGCCTTTGGCACAGGATATCCCTAACATCTGAATTTTATCTTGAAAGGTTCTAGAATTAGGAATCTATCCTGAATTTATACTGCACTTGATAGCTCGAAACAGAAAAATTAATTCCTCATAAGAAGGATTTTTAGAACGTTTGAATAGACCAGCGAGATCGACATTCATATATCATCTTATCATATGCTGTTGACTTATGATATGGTGTGAGCTTTAATAATATAATAGCCTGATCATGAATACTTATCAAGGATAAAATATTACGTGAATGCATATCTCATCTCATTTTCGAAATTAAAACTCAAATGGAGTAAAATGCTGCGATCTAAGCGCCATAACTAGTAAAATACCATACTTTTAATGCAGAAATGAGGGAGCTACAATTCGCGAATGAAAAATAGGATTTATTTCAATTATTTCAATATTCCTTCTGGGACTCAAATAATTTTGTTTTGCTCAACATTCTCTTTTCTCAATTCGTCAGTTTCTCTTTACGGACATATTCAGTCAACAGAGCAATTACTTAAAAAATTTTGTAATGTAAAAATCAAGAATTGGTTTTGGAAGTGAAGCGAAAAGGGATGATATCCATCCCTGCCATCTGTGTTTTGTTGCGCCGAAACTAACGTCAGTATTGCCAAGGTCTCTCAGACATCCTTCAACACACGCTTCTGGTGTGACCTTAGATCCTTTCAGCTTTTTCGCCATTTGAGTATCCACATAGAATGGCATAAGGCAAAGCACATCAATATTCCTCTTCCGGAATTCAGGCTCCAGACTCAGGGAAAAGTATCTATTGAACTTCTTTGAACCTCCATAAGTGGCATAATAGGGCAATGGAGTGATAGCCGAACCGGAAGAAACATTGATCACGGCCGATCTATGCTCTCGTTTCATCAACTTATTGATCAGTTTGCGAGTGAGAAGAACCATGGGGACGGTATTAATCAGAGTCATATCCTTCAGTTCAGCTTCAGTAAAGTTGCCGAACCTCCTTACAACACCAACACCCACATTATTTACCAAGATAGAAATATCCAGGGTGTCTATCTGCGTCATGATATTATCAAAGAATTTATCGTCACAGCAGTTACCAAAATCAGCGACAACGAATTTGGTTTCGATCTTTGGATGGCTTGTCTTGATCTCTTGGCAGACTGCCTTGAGTTTTTCTGCGTTTCGAGCAACCAAACAGACATTGAAGCCTCTTGCTGCGAAGGCGAAGCAAAAAGCTTTGCCGATGCCGTCGGAAGCGCCGGTTACGAGGACCCAGCTGCCTCCACCATATCTACTTGGAAGATTCTTCGGTTTTTTCAGGAGAGCTCTTGAGATGCAGAGGAACAATGAGACGAGGCACTTGAGAGCTATAAGAGCTCCGACAACAATGCACAGCAGTTCTACGTTCCTTCCGATCTCTTTTGCAAAAGATAATCCGAGCATATTATTATTGTATCTAACTTTATTAGAATTACAAAAAATATCTTGTAAATTAGGAATAATTGGGAAGTATTAATACACAGTAGTTTCCTTCAGTGGATTAACTTGATTATTAATTCGATCTAATGAGATCTATCGAGACTGATGATAGGTTCTAATCTTCCTGGAAGCACCTCTTAAGTACATTGGAGAGAAGGGCAGTTTGGGATTAATAAAGCATAAATAATATATATATACCGGTGGTTGCTTTATTAATAAACAACAAAAGCTTGGAATCAAAAAATTAAACACGTTTTGTTCGATACATCGACGCACATGAGGGTGTTTACAAAAACATTTTCTATGTATATCAAGCGTGGCTAAAATTTTGGAATTTTTAATTAGTTCATCGAATTGGAAAAGGTTTTCTTCTTTAGCTAGCACATTCCCATGGAGTTTTCCCATGATAATTTCGAATATCCTGCCTTGCTCCTGCAACGATAAGTCTATCAGCGATTTCCATGTAGTTGCTTTGCAAAGCGATATGCAGTGCGGTGTTTCCTTCATTCTATATAAGATTGTTACTCTCTTCTTAACAAACAAAATTTGTATCTACGTTTTGGGAGTTTATATCAGGAGCCTTGGATAGAATCAGTTTGACCATTTCCATATTGCCCATTTTCGTGGCCAATGAAAGCATTGTGTCTCCATTTCGATCTTTAAGATTTCCTTGTATCGAACTGTTCTTGAAAATACCAGAAAACTAAACGTCATAAAAATTTATCAGAATGCCAGATTGTCCATATCCATACTTCTACAGTGCGATTTTCAGTGATATAACTGAACATCTGAGTAATCGGATCATAAATTTCCTTATTCTTTAAAGACGCCCTTTTAATAGCCGCTTTGCTGCTCATCTTATTATTCCCAAAGTTCAGATATCAATGATGTAGTAGGATTTACCTGTACTACATTACTTATTATCGAATGGCGTTCTCTTGGTGTAATCACTTCTGAATTTAGAGTGAGTCTGCGCTTTGAAAATGATTGTTCAGAAGGTAAAGTAACTAAAGTCATTCTTTTTTTATCCCTTCTTCCATTATTCGGATCAAAAGGAGGGACTATTAACGTTGATTCTCTAGATTTGTCCTAATAAGATAGAGTTGTAAAATTTCAACTCAGCGGCAAAAGGAAAATACTCTTCTGGGTTTTTTCTCATCGGATTGTGGCACCTGCAAAACTGTCGCTCTCTTTTGGAATGAGGCCGCTCGGAATGCGAGAGGGTTATTGTGAGGAGTATTTTCATTCTATTTAAAAAGTACAATTAGGCCTCTCTAGACCAAAGCATTCTAAAATACTGATACTTCAGGGGATAAATCATCTTTCCTGCTTCTCGCCTGAGTAGAAAAAAATTGAAGGGATTGCTATTAACAGTGAGATTACTTGTTTTGTTGGAACTTCTACCCCAAGTAAATGAATATTCGGAATCATCACGTTATTTGTATTCTGCTGCTCAAGATTCCCTCCAATATTCGTTGAGGAGCCGACAATTGCTTTCTCAATTGAATGGACAGAGGAATTAGTAACTAATGGAGATAATGGGTTCAGATGTCCTCATTGAAATGAATTTAAGGCTTACACATGCGAGTTGGGAGCCAATTGAGATTGTCACTTTCAGTGTTTTTCTTGTGAATTTGCGAAATTGTTTCACTTGCACTGCTCGTCTGTTTCTTCTGATATCGTTCAATTTTCTCTGTTTCTTGCATGGAAGGATGTTCCTTGTTATTCACAGGCGATTTCAGCATCTCGCCCAGCTCACCTGGCGTAGTCAGGGCCTTTTGAATGTTTTGGTTCTCGCCTGCTCCCTTCACAATCAGTTGATTTTTATCATGAACTTCTTCTTCAACTTCATCTATCACCTCTGAATTGTGAAATCCGTTGTTATAGGGAAAACTTCATGACTCATTCTTACCAGTGCCTTGTTTCTTCATATTTGCTTTCGTAAGCGCTCTCTTTATATTGCGGCTATCCCTGTCTGTTTGTGTTTGGGACCTTCTTTTCAGATTCTCTTTTTTGCTTGCAGCCAATCGACCTAATTAGTTAAGTTTGGCAAATTCGTGCAAATATAAAGTGTGATTACTTATTAATTGTACGGCATTTGATTTTGCTGCGGTTCTCCTCGCAAATGCAGGTCTGACATTCTCATCAGGCTCAGACGATTTTTTCTAAAGAGAGAAATTATCGACCTTATTTTCATTCAATTTTTCTCATTTTACCTCTTTATTTAGTGGCTCTTTCAATTCGATTTCAGATTCAAACAGCCCGAGGAAATTACTCTTGCCGCTCCTTTCGAACAAGTTTGCGATATAGCGGCTGTTCAGAGTCGAGGGATCTCTTTCCAAGCTAGTAATTCTCTCGAGAAGTGCCTTCTGCTTTGAGGTTAAGTCAATATCCTCAACATCAAAGGCAACTATGATGAGATTATTCAGAAATATCAAAATGAAACTGAGTTTACCTGGCTTTGTGTTACGCGTCAAAAAATGTAATCTATTGTCGCCTTCGATTCGAGTTAGGATCAGCGCAGATTTCCTCGAAGAATGCGCTGTCGAGCTGAAAGCTAAAATTGGTTCGACTATTTCGCCGTCATTAAATCTAAGCAGATCGATCTCATTGAATTTATTCTCATCATTCTCAGCTCCTAAGCGATTTTCATTATAGCCGGGGATCGCAGAGATGAGCTTTTCTGGGAGCTCTCCAACCAACTCGAACAGAAAAGCGATATCTTCTGGCAATTGGACAACATGAGCAGTATACCTCTCGAACTTAGGCGTAAAAATAAAGGTCGAGTCTCCTGTTCGCATCTCACCGAGTTCAATATTCGTCTCAAAAGTCCAAGAAAACCGAGTGGTTGTCTTTCGTAGGAGATAAGCCATAGTTTTATATAACAACTCGCAACATAGCTCAACTCTAAAGCTGGTATATGACTTCATATCGGAAGTTGGGCGGAACACGTCAAAATCTGACTTGGTCTCTTCGAGGGTATCCATCTCTAGCTTTTCTAATTCATCCCATTCGGTAGAACTGTAAAAATGCTCGCTATTGTCCAAATGGACAAATACTCCTGTGAAAAATTCAAAAATCTTTTTGTTTAACGGCTTCGTCGGTATTTCTCCATTTTTTGGGACTTGCGTTGCGTTTTTGTCTTTCTCTGTGTCTTTATTTTTGTATTTATCTTTATGATCGTCTTGAGCCTGCTGCGTTTCATGTGTTTCGACAATTTTGTCTAAAGAGTGTTCGTGATCACTGGCGGCCTCAGTAATAGGAGGAATGACGTTTATTTTATAAACTCTCAGTTTTGAGTCAGTGGCTTTTGGACTCGCTGCTCTGGCTGTCACAAAATCTTGAAAAGTTTCAAGACCGACGCCACCTCGTCCTAGAAGCCTGTCATGTTCCTTAGCGAACTCGGTTGCAAGAGTATCTTCAGGTCTCGAGTTGATATCGTTGATATCTGTCTCTCCTTCAGATAAAATATTTTGTGTTGATCTCTGAAATGCTGTTGAGGTTATCACTTCCTTCACATGAAACTGATAGATCGCGTCTAGCTTTGTTTCAACGAGGTGCTTATACGCATTAAAATTTTTATTCCAAACCTCATCGACGGGCGTTTTGGTATCTTCAAGAGTGCTCGTACTCTGCTTTTTCTTTTGCCAGAAATAACGCTGGGGCTTAGGGCTATCGTATACATCGATACCTTTGGTAGAGGTTGCTTCTGACCAATCAGAGTGCTCTTCTGTACTGGGCAGCGCCATAGAAGTCCTTTTATTGAAATTGAATTGGAAGCTATGCGGGGACTGTTTAGCTTGATAATTAGCTCGAAATTTTGATTTTTGCTTTGCAGCCTCGGGCTTTGGACTCGTTTTTCGTTCAGGATTTGCAGAGGGATTTGCCAATTTCGGTCGTGGCCGAGGATCGTCACTAGCTGTATTTACACTAATAAGAGAATGTGGATCTACATTAGTATTGCTTCTTCCAATCTCTAGTTCAGTTGCAGAAATTAACTGTTTTGTTGCTGTTTCGCTTATTGTCTCACGGGTTGATGAAAGGGATTGTTTGTTGCTTTCACTTGGCTGTAAATTAATTTTGCACTCTTTTCTCTCTGGCTCTGGAAGCTTCGGCTGTTTACAGTCTGCTGATGCTAGATAAGATTGCTGCTGCGATTTGTGGCTAGTTGCTCCTACAATTACTTGCAGCTGTTGTAAATTATTTTTATTTTCTAATTCCACTTCCATAACCTTCGTTTCAGTTATTGCCGCTGTCCTCTGATCGAAGGTGCTGGAATTGTTTATATTTAGTTGTGTTTGATCCGCAGGCGTTTGCATGTAAAGTGAAGCTGCAGTCGGTTTATTCCCTTGTAACATATCCTCTGATGCTAGACTGCTAATTTTCAAATTTTTATCATGCTCATGCACTGTTTCTTTCAATTCAATTCGCTGTATTTCTGGGCCGGTTTCAGACTTTGGTGATAGATTCCCTGCGATCCTTTTAATGGCATTCGCTGAAAATTTCTTTAAGAAAAAATTTTTCCTCTGCGCTGAAGGAGTCACAGCTCTGTTTGGCGGTTCAATGATGGAATTCCCTATACTCACACTCTGTTCAGTTTGAAAAAAAGGATTCTCCTTCTCGATATTTCTAAAAATTTTCCTCGTTCGTCCTCCTGTGATTTTAGAATATAATTTTTCCGTATTCAAAACCGTTTCTGTCTTGCGCAGTCTTAACTGCGTATTATCAAGCGACTGGTTCTGTAATTCAGCTGACGCAATTGTCTTCACCAATGATTTTTTCATCATTGGCTTTCTTTCAGCTACTGCAGGCCTTTTTATGTTTTCTAAACTGTCCATTTTATTCGTCTTCTCTACACCTTTACTTAAAGGAGTCAGCCGCGCTGCATGAGGCGAAATGACCCTTTCTCTGGAAGTTTTCGCACGTTCATCATCGAATTTGACGCTATTAGAAAGCTTATTTGAGGAATTGTTCGTATAAGATGTTTCTCTGGTTGTCATTGGAATCTGCATTAGGTCTGAATCCGTGTCATTAAGCTGAGAGCGATAGTGATAATTGAGGTAAAATTTCAAAGGAGTTATGTCAGGCTCAAATTGAAAGGATTTGTCAATGTGATACAGATGGTTGGACGCACTGCTTAGATTCACTACCTCATTGAGCTTTGAAAACAAATTTATTGATGAGTTGTGTTGTATTGAGCCATATTCCTGTAAAAGTTCGGTATTATTCTTCTTTGATCGTAAGTTCTGGCTTCTTTTCTGGGAATTTTCCTTTAATTTCGTAAAGATAAACGATTTAGTTGGACAGGTATACGGTTACCTCTGAAAGGTTTTGAGAGGAAAGGGTGATTTTGTTCTCGGTACTCGGATTGGGGTTGCGGATGGGCTTCCGATACATATACAGTTTGTTCTCATTCATATCTGAATAAACTGAGATTAAAAGCAGCTAAACTGTTTGCTGTGATCATAATAAATATAACTCACGAAAGAAGAAAAAAAAAATCGGCACAAGATAGAGCTATGCCTGATGAGATAGCTCGGATGAAAGGATCAGACTATGGAGAACTCATGGGTCATGAGAGATTATATCAACGGGATTTTCCGAGGGATCGAAATTGATGGAGTATGAATCACTACTTTCGAATTCTTGAGCAATGCTTTTAATTATACAGTGGTATGTGTAGAGACATCAAGGTCTGCTTTCATTTGGCTATTCGTGATGTTTATTTTGAAAATAATGCACGTTTAATCGTTAACAAAGCAATTTTGAATTGGAGCGTTTGAAATTATTTAAAATCTCTAAATTTGGAAAAAAGAAAATTTTTTTTTTTAATTACCTAAGAATTAGAACCGCTGATCTTGAGTCTATATAATAGAGCGATTGTTCCGTAAGGCTTATCCCGCGTGGCAGATTGCTATTCAATTATTATGAATCATATCATCATTTATTCTTTCGGCTATTTAGAATTTAAATATTGAGAAACTTGTTTGATTGTGAAGTCTAGAGGGAATTTTGAATACTTTCGCTGCTATACCTTCCATTTGATGCCTTGGAGTTAAAGTTTTCCAAAGAAAATGAATGATATTTAACAGTCGTCAGTGTGAAGAGGAACATTAATTGTTCTACGAAATAAATTTCATTCAATGAGTCTAATGAGTAGAAAATAATAATATTCACATAAACTTTCAAAAATCCAATGGGAAATGCCATTCAATCTGAAGTGAAACCAGAAAACTTTCATGAAATTAGGCATTTCAAGGCTGCTCTCTCAGCAGATGATAGAGTCAATGAGATAATTACTACTAACTTTCCAAAATATCAAATTGAAGGAGAACAGCAAAAGAAAGTTGACTTTCCTGAGGATAGATACGACGATGATATGCAGTCAGAAGAAGCACTCATTGCTTTGGATCATCTGAGCTATTATAGCAACATCTTGCAATTCTAAATTGACAATGTAGTGATATTTCCACGGGGATTTAGTTTTAATTATTTTTGCAGGATGGCAACAATGCAGTCCAAAGTAGTCAGAGGAAAATTCATAAAACAATAAGATACACGAAACCTCATAAGAAAAACGGGGAGACTTGTGCTCTTCTTTTTCGATCTAACAGAGTTTTATTATGCAATCTTGATGGAAAGATATTGGAAACCATCCATTATTCTGATCTCTACGGCGCAACCTGCATAACACTCCCTTCAATTAAGAAGCCAGTTGCAGATGAGCATTATTTAGAGATTCACCTTTATAAAAGGGTGTTGAAAAGCGGCTGTCGAGGCATCAAATTATCACAAAGAAACACTTTTCAAGTATAAATTCAACCTGAAATGAAACTTATTTCGCGTTTTCAGAATATTCGGATTGGGTTCCAGACAGAAAAGGAAGCCGAGCTAACGAGAAATTTAGTATGACATATATCTCATGATAGAGCCTTCTGGAGTAGAATTTTGGTTGCTAAGGATGTCTAATAGTTCTGATTGTGGGAAAGAATAATACGATCAAGTTAACCGATCTTCCTTCATTCAGAAAGAAATTACTGGTTGTGGTAAGTGGAAGCGGACAAGCTGCTAAAATCTGGAATCGTGTGCGCTATATCCTTGGTAATGTTGCATGAGAGCAAGGTCGTTGATTTCAGTGATATGTCAGAAAGAGCAGGTTATTCGATTGAAGTTTTGAATACCACATATGAAAAGCACGCCAAAGAATATGCCCAGAATGCCCCTCTAGAAGAGATTTTAGCTGTAATTTTTAGTCATTTTTTCTAGAATTACTCCTTCTTTTAAATAGTATTCAGGTATCGTGTCAGTTTCAGGGGATGGTATAGCACATGAGGTGCTAAATGGTATTTTTTACTGCATGAACGTAATTAATTGCAATGAAAAATTTCAGGTTTTTATGCGAGAGCAGACTACGACGAGATTAAGCATATTCCCTTTGGATTTATCCCAGGAGGCAGTGGTAATGCTGTTTATAAAAATATTGCAGAAGATTCAAACGAGAAGACCGACCCAGAAAACGCAGCATTCATAATTGCCAAAGGTTCCTTGTTGTGAATATGCAGTTCTAATATTCAAATGCAGATAATATAAAACCGATAGATCTTACCCTCCTGCAAACCGAAAGCGGGAAGAAGATCCTAATGATGCTCGTTTTAGGTTGGGCTTTCGTATCGGACTGTGATCTGGAATCGGAATGGTATTAATCGATGCTATCCCTTGAAATTGCTAATTAACTATTTCTTGGACAAACCAGCCTGAGATGTATTGGCGGATGGAGGTTTAAAGTGTATGCCTTAAAGCTTATCGCTCGACTGCGCCGTTACGCCATGAAATTTACATACACTGACCAAAATATAGCGGAAGAGCTCCCTGGATTCGATAGGGAGCTTGAAGGGTCAGAATGGCAGAAATATGAGGGTAGAAAATTCTCAATGAACTAACTAACAAAAATTATCAAGCGGAGTCTCTCTTCTTCATGATCGCGAATATGCCTTGGATGGGATTGAAAAATCACTTTGCGCCACCTTCTAAAGTGGATGATGGACTCAACCACGTAGTGGTAATAAATTCATCGATGGACTATTTGATATTCATGCATTTTCCGCAAGAATGTGGGCGAAAACCAAGTCGGAAGGTTCGGATTTACTAAGTAAGGAATTTTGTTAACGGATCTGAATTTACTGTCACCTATTAGTTTAATTCTCAAGTTTGAGACTGGCAAGCATTTCAAAGAAGGAAGAATTATCCCAAAAGGAGGAGTACATATTTATTCTCTTTTGTCTGTTTTAATTTTCCCATCCAGCTCAAGCATTTAAAAGTCAAGGCATTCAGATTTGAACCCACTGGGAATCGGAAAGGAGTTTTCATAATTGATGGGGAGGTAATGTTTCCACCTAATATCACATCCTTACATTTTTCAAACTGTTAACAGCGATATACAGCCGAGAGAATTCAAGGGAGAGTCCTCGAGCGCGCTTTAAACATTTATTCTCTTGCATAAGAGAGATTTTTTAAAATAGTTAATAAGCATATTCAATTATATTACATTTCTACCGAGTTTTGAGTTTTGGTTAGTCTAAGCAGAGTTGGGTTTGATACCTGTAAAACAGAAAGTAATCATCTCAATTCAAGGGCAAAATATATATCATGTTCTATAGCAAATTAAATGATATTTCAAAGCGCAATTCTTACGTTTCAATTCTTAAATTAATTGAACAATTTTCTTTGTTCTTTTTCTCAAATAAAACTCAGAATGCTCTCAAAACTCACTCCCATCAACTTTCTAGCAGTCATTGTGCTATTATTGACAATCAACACCGTTTCTGCCGACAACCGCACCAACGACGACCGGTTCAGCGTGAACTATACTGTCTATTACGAGGGCAGCGATGCAAGAGTTCGAGTTAACCTCACTTCCCAATACATCACCGGATACATGGCAGTTGGTTTCGGTTACCCTGGCCTGGGGATGTATAAAGCAGACTGCATATTCTGTTGGCTGGACCGTTATGGCACTCCTCAAGTGCTCGATACCTACAACCCTGTCGATCAAAGGTTCTCACAGGTCTACCCCTCGCCTATCCGGGATGACAGCGTTCTGTTATCCGGCGGAACTCAAGACGTGACCCTAGAGAACTTCACGAGGACAGACGATGGAATTACTACCTGTATCTTCTCAAGGAAATTAGATACAGGCGATAACTATGATATGAAACTCGTACAAGGCGAAGAAGTTGCTATTATGTGGGCTTACCATGAGACTGCCCTTATCAATGCTAACATAGACCCTTTTATGCAAGCTGAGCATAGTGCTCGAGGGTATTACGTCGAAAGATTTAATAATAGTTTGAAATTACAGAGTTTAATAGCGCTAGTTTTCTTATTACTTGCAATGGTTTATTTTTCGTAATTGATTCCGTCTCCGTAATTGGCACGGGGCTTATTTGTCATGTATTAAAAAATCTAAAGCTTCGCAGTGTTTTTAAAAAATTTTGCTCTAAGAGAAATACTAACCGATAAATTTGAACTGCATTTAAACAATAAATCCCAGATTTCTAAAGTGCTCGTTAATTACAAAAAAACACAAAATTAATCTTAAATGCAGACAACCGACCCTCGATTGCCCGAAGCCACAGAGATTCTGAAGCATGAGCTCAGATTGATCAAGTTCCCAGCGATTTTCGGACAAGCTGAGTTGACTATTATCAGCCAACACTGTTAGACTAACCTATTTATTCTTTAGTTTCATCGAGCAGAATCCAGAGTCGTTCATCCAAATAATTCGCTTCCTTCTTTTGGACTATAGCCCAACAGTCCGAGAGTTAGCCACGAAATTCGATCAAAGGATCCTCAGCACGCATGATAGTGAATTCATCACATCAGCCTTCAAGCTATTTGTAAGCTTCTCCTTGTGATTTTGGTTATAACGTACTTCTCTTCAGTTGAAGAAATTCTCTTATAAACCTGAGCTTTCACTCACGGAGTTCTTGGGAACGAGCTTTGTGTTTGATAAAATGAAGTTTATCTACGAGATACTGCCACGGATCAAGGATTACGCAGCAATTCATGAAAACCATTTGAGTAAGAGTCTAAGCAGCTCCCGAGGAAAAGAGAGCTTGAGTAGCTCGAGAGGAAAAGAAAATCTGAGCAGCTCCAGAGGAAAAGAAAGTTCGCTGCCGCCGTCATATCCTGAAAAGAGTGTTAAGAATTACGAGTGCCTTACGTATCCCGTTGGCGAGCAAGCGGATCAGATATCGAAGGACGAGAGAGCGTTAAGGGAGAGACAGCAAAATCAAGAAAGAAGCGCGTTGGCTCAACAGAAAAAGTTACGCAGTTCCCGCAGATCTTGTGAAAGGGTTCAGAGCTACGCGCTGGAACCTATTGATGAGAAAGAAAACGAAGGGAAATCGTTTGCGTCTATTGACGTTAAAGGCGTAGATAATAAGAATGATCTTGCGCTGTCTGATTTGATGACCAATGATATCTCGAAAATCGATTTTGTGCCTGAAAAGAGTGTGGGTTTTGAAAACTCTATCAACGAGATGTGTAATCCATTGAACTATCCGCGTGATGGAAAAGAATCGGAGAATAAGCAGACAAAAGAGTTGTTGAATATGATATTGAGTCTGAATAACGTAATCATATTTTTTAGCCTTAGCGAGGTGATAATAACTGCATTTTTCTGAAATGATAGGGTATGAAGGCGATGATTGGCAAATTTGAGGATTTCCAGAACAACATGACCAAATGGATGAATCATACCACCAAGAGAATAGAGAAAATCGAAAAAGATACAAAAGTTCTTAAAGGATATTACACCGGTCGATGAGTTATTCGTTCTCTCTGGTTTTTTTTTTTGGGCAAGTTGCCATGGCTCACCCCATTATTATTTTATAAAACAATCTCATTTATTCAAATCTTTTTGTTGCATGTCTTTTATGATGAATGTGATTTATTTTTTGCTAGTTTCTCACAGATTTGATTAATTTACCGAAAGAATTGATTAGAATTTGCAAAATTCTACTTGGTTTCTATTAATCGATTAGAAGATAACGATTTGAAGCACTTTGAGTGAAATTGTCACAGAAAAGGATCCCTTGGTGCTCGACAATTGAGTTCCACTCCAAGGCTGAACTGACTTCGAGTCGTTCACACATTTCTCACTGACTATCAAGGCTTAAAAGCCATCACAGCAGCAATTGATCGTGATGAAGGTGATGATAGCAAATGTAACTGAAAATTGCATCGAAAGTGCCGTTTATTATTATGGAAGCCTAACTTTGCGGGTATTCTGAGGGCAGTGTGTATCTTCAACACCTTTGAACATTGAAATTGCAACAAGAAGAAGATTGCTCATAGTATGGACCTTCTTGACTAAGGTATCTGAATTTTTATGAGGACCACTCTTCACACTTCAACTGACAAAGATGCAGATTCACCTCGTCTCAATCAAGGCTTCTAAAGCTCATCAATATCCCAAATCTCGAGACAATAGCGATCTGTGATAGTATCGCTTGAGTGCCATCCTGTACAGGAGGATTCAGTTTATCACTGTATTTGATCTCGAACACGTAGTTGCTTGCTTATATTATGCTATCTCCTTGTGCAGTAGTTTAGACACTCAAACGCGCCAATGAGTTTGAATTTTCAAAGAGAAAATTTCTTGTTCCTGGAGCAAGAACTGAACAAATACAAATTATCGATATATAATCCTAATCCTTAGAGAAATAATGGATCAAAAGTTAGAGTCTTGACCCACTATTTAAGGCTTGTATGAAGGGAGACAGTAGACACTCGCGGCAGTGTTTTTATAATTATTAAATTAAACAGACACTCGACAGAACCTTTTATCGAAATTTTAACTTTTAATTATGGCAGACAACCCTGATGCTCTCAAAGGGCTTGAGGTCACACGACGCTCTAGCAGGACAATCAAGCCCAGAATCATCACCGAAGAGGAACAGAAAAAGGATGACGAGTTCTGGGCCAATAATAAGCTCTTCAATAGTAATGATCAAAACACGCCCATCTCTCAAACCCATCATAGTGTCTGATGACGACGATGAAGACGATGATAGCTACGAGATCGGGAATGAAAACGATCCCTCCGACGAGTTTGTCTCGGATTTCAGCGAAGAGAACGAAGGTACCTCTCGCAGTCCTCTCCTCTTGCTCGAACCTCGTGCTTTGAAAAAATCTAAGAATTAACTATTATTTATAAACCCTCTCTGATTTCTGAGTCTAATTAATAATCCTCTAATAATGTCTTAAGGTGGAGGAATTAACGAAGGGAAAACCACTAACGCTGCGAACCTACAACTCCCTCAATCAGGTCAGGGCGGAGGCATTTCTTATTCGAAATTTACCTTGAATCGAGAGAACTACATCTATATAAGGCCGATTCTCTTCCATTACGAGATTGACAGTAACATTTTAATGAGACTAAATATTCAGATATTTTAACTTTATGCGGCCAGAGGAGTGTGAGAGATTGAGCTATAGCTATATTAAGATTCCCGAGGACTATAAGAAGGGGACAATTAACCCGAATTGCAAGCTTGGCATCGAAAATGTCAACCAGACATACATGGGAGTAGCTCCGAGATGCCCAGAATTCTACCGTTCTCCTAAACTGGGCTTCTTCAACCCTTACGACCAATTGCTGAACGCCATCGAAGACGAGAAGTATCTCATTGATACGAACTTGATCAGGAAAAAGAGGCTGCTGAAGATGCTTGAAGAAATTAAGAATATTTCTGATAGCCAAGAGCAGAAGACACGTCTGGACAAGCTGATGGCGAGTAATGTAAAATTTATTCCAAGAGTGTTTTGTAAAATAAAGCCTAGAGGTACATTAAAGATAAGGTAGTAAAAGAGTACGAGTCTCAAGACACCTCTCAAAGGGTCGAAAGTCTTGTTACGGATATTCGAGCAGAGGTAACAAATCGCCCTTGATAATAGTTCGATGTCGGTTTGTTAGGTTGCTCAAATTATGAACACCCGAGAGCAAACGCACCTCAAGTACAAGAGGAAGTGGGAAATTTATAAGCGAATTTCACTTAAGCACGAAGAGATGTGGAATTGTTCTCGTGATAAGACTCAGTTGGGTAATAAAGGTAAATTATTAGTTATTCATTCTTGATTCATATAATCATAAAATATTTTCAGCCATAATGGACAGTATCGTCGAGAAGTACCTCGCGATGCTTAAGACGACAGATAAAGAAGAGAATCCGCATCTTACCATCGAAAACTTCAGCAACCTGTACCAAGGAGCACAGAACGAAACGATAAACGCGCTATTCAAAAGCTAGTAACCAACGCCAGATCCACCATCGATGAGATTAACTATTTTTGCAATAATTCTAGCTCGGCGAGTCCAAATTCAATTTTACCAGTGGCAATAAAAGAGGCAAAGCACCTAGACATTGTCTCAAGATGCTATTACTTTGTGAAGCAGGCAATGACGGATTTGCGCGCAGAGAAGGTAATAAATAAAGTTATTATTCTTGTTGCTGACTCTAGTAAATGATGGTATTAGCAAGTTTCAGAGCTCTTCAACACTATCCTTGGAAAAATCCTTGGATTTAACTTGAAATCATTCGAGCAGTCAATTAATAGCCCAGTCAGCCTTGAGAAATTGATGGGCTATGTCTCAATACTAAGTAGAGGGCCGATGAAGGTTGAGGAAGCACCGGCCCAGCAGAGTGACCTAGGCATCAGCAGTGAAAAATTACAAGATTCAACGGCAACAGCCAAAAAACCGTTCGGTCTATTCCTTCCCAAAGTCGAAACCAGTGGACAACGAGCGTTCTATGGGAAACATTACACTCTTTTCTTCATCACCCTTTTTTGCGAGCTCTACAAAAGACTGCTCTTTGTAACTCTACCTTTCTGGTGCTCTGAATGCTAACGTATTACTCGTATGAAAGGTCAAGGAATTCTCAGCAAAACACGTTTTTTCAAAGCTCGCAGATTTTGAAATCAATGAAACAATCTACGAGCTTTTCACTCAATTGTTTCTCGAGTATCAGGCCGACCAAATCGATGAATCGACTTATACTATTTGCGTACTCAACATCTTTGGGATGGAGGGCGTTCCTCTTCTGAACATGAAAAAGATTCTCACATATGTAAATTGCAAAAATATGCTTTTATTAGAGCAACTCATACTTGTTGGTTAGATCGGAAGAAATCTCATGAGTATGATAAATGACGAACCAACCGGGAAAGTGCTTCAGAGATTTAAGAATTCCGACCAAGAGAATTGCTCCGATGAGAAACTGTTCCAGGCCCTAACGGAAGTACAAGATTCGGAGTAAGTAGTTAGGAGATTTAGAAGTTTAATGCTATATTTATAGGAAACCTGAACCTAATAACACTGAAAAAGACGATTACGCCTACAGGTTTTTCTGGGATCCGAATACGAAGGAGTTGTTTATCAACGTTTTCGAAGTGAAGGACGCGATTACGCGGATCCTGAAAATCGACGAGCCAGGCCGAGTTCAGACAACCGTAACAGTCTTGAAAGAAGTGACGAAAATCGAGATAAAGAGGTAAGAAGCAGCAGCAGCTTAGCAATGGAACTTAAATATCTCCATGAATAGAGCAACGAAGACAAAATCGCCAGCACAGGTGGAAGCACAGAAAGCAGGCCAAGCCGAGACGACTGAAGGTACAACGGATTCGGTAAATTAGAGATTGATTATGAGTTTGAAACGCTAACAATCAAATTATATTAGAAAAAGGAAGATAAACAGGACCTATCCGCGATAGAAGGTCCACTAACAAAGAAAGTACATATGGATTGAAATTTTGCGATCATTCATCTGATATACTATCATTATCCTGTTAAATATATACACCCTTAATATTCTATGGATTCTTAACCCAAAATGGTCTCTGTCTCATGTAACTGAGTTTTGGATTGTCTTCGAACTAAAATCGATAAAGGTTTGCTGTGAAAATATTTGTATGAATGAAACATTGTAGTTAGAAAATTCGAGTTAAATTTTATTCGAAACAGCCTCGGTATTAAAAAATTTGAAATTAAAGACAAGAATTACAGTCCGATGTGGAAATCCAACGATTCTTCTTCATCGACGTTGAGTAAAAATTTCCGTCCTTATGCTCCTTTTAACCTCCAACCCCAGCTACACAGTCCCTGCTAGATAGTATCAACTCCAAATTCCGAGAACTTGAAAATAAATATTACGGTATCATCAAAGTCATTCCTCTTTGCTAAGAGCATTTTACAAGGGTTTCTGAAGAAAGCTCTTGAGGATAGCGAGTATCACCTAAGCAAAGCGGGCCCTATTGATTCCGCTGTCAAGAGTCAGATCATTCGCGAGCAAAAGAATCTTGAGGACAGCATTAACGAGATCGTGGTGCTCAAAGACAAATATCTACAAGACATGTCCCAGTTAAGAATGGAAGTGATTTATACGCGCAGTACCATGGCAAGCAACTCGGTCGGATGGGGTGAGCGAGGAAGTGAGAAATTCGTGGATGTCGTTGACTCGCATCTTAAAGGGCTCTTCAAAGAGATTATTTCGCTGTGGGAAATGCAATCTATTGACGAAAGACTATATACACGGATGCAGCAGCTTTTTACGAATGCGTCAAGTGAAATGAGCCGTGTAATGCAGAGAATCACTGAACTTGAAGGTAATGATTTAGCAGAACAAAACAGACTGTATAACCCATCGCAATGTGAATAGGCCAAAAATCTCAAGAGCCGTCGCTAAGGGGGATTCCAATTAGAAAGGCGGAAGAGTTTACTGAGAACCTCACTTTTGGATTAGATAATACTGTCTTGTCACTCGAGGTTCTGAAAAAGCGAATTGTTGATTATTTGAATGAAGCAGACGATTTCAGAGTGATTCACCTCAAAGAAGGCAAGTCATATAACGATTCATTCGAGACTGTAACTCTCGGTTTTTCATTGGAGGATAGCTAATTTCTTTTTTCTTCTATATAGCTGAGGAACCAAATCGCCACGATTAATAACGAGCTGAAGTGTAAATTCTTCATTGAAGTTATTGACAATTATAACGCATTTATAGCTGCTAAGATTGATAGCTTCACGCTGCAATTGAGAAGAAGCGTCGGACAGCTAGAGCAGACTGCGAATGACTGCATGAACATCGAACAGAGAAAACACAAGTCCTTCGAGAGTTTAACCGAGCTCACTGAGAACTTCAAAGTTAAATACAAAACACTATTCAAAGAAGCCAGCTATCATCTCGAAGGCCTCCAAACGTCTGTAAAAGATTTTCACAATTTGGTTCTTGTCGAAAAGTAAAAAGCAACATCCACTCTTCCCAATTATTTATGGCTGAAAAGGAAAGCGAATCCTTTAGGCGACGATGCTGTGGATGCTACAGAAGTGCCAAGAGGAAGAGCATCTTATAATTCAAGGAATCAAACGTAAATTGCTAGTTCATGATATCTTAATCAAGCAATGAATTGACTAGGCCTCCAAAACAGAAGGCAAAGACTCCCGTGCCAAACAAGATGATCCCATACATGGACAAGAAGAGTCCATTTAAAGAGAAAAATGATCGTGTGTCGCCTTTGAGAGACAACTCTAGACGAGGGCGGGAGACTCCTTCACCTAACCGAGGACATTCGAAGTCTCCGACAAAAGGACAGTATCCTCCAAAAGCCTCGGACAAAAGACCTACAATGGAAGATATCGCTGAGAAAAACGAGACTATTAAGAAGCTCACTAAATTAAATGACTCGATTAAACAGGAGAATGACCTTATGATTAATAATGTGAACCAAAAAGTCTCCTATCTCAGAACTTGCATTCGCAACCTCATTATTTCTTCCAACAAACTCTCGAGATTTTTGATTAAAAGAACCCCAGACGTCGAATCTGCTTTACGAATCTACGAAAATGATAAAACTGTTGTTGAAACTTACTTACATAATCTCGTAATTTCCTGAACTATTTCCTTATATTAAGGCAACCTGCTAAATAGGATGACGTGCGAAACGGCAACGCAGCCGACCTGATTCCAAGTTCTCAAAAGTCCAAGAGCGGCCATGTTCGCTCTTCTAGCGCTGATCCAAGAAACAAAGAGGGAGCTGCTCAGCAACCGCGAAGAAGTAGCCCAGATCGCAGCTATGATGATGATGTAACACGAATATAGCCCATTTATTCATTAACCAATCAATAACAGGCGACTCCATTAAGAGAATCCAGGAATAAATCCAGATTGCGCAACCTCATCGACGAATTCGAGCGCCGGAGCTCCGACATCAACAGAAGAAGCGACAAAGAAAACGTTTACTCAAGGAACGGCACTGCGCATCCTAGTCCGAATAAATTCCATTCGCTGAAAAATAGCGTTGAAATGGCTATCGAGGACCTTGACGCAGAGAAAAACGAAGCAGTCGTTAGCGCTCTAAAGGAAGACCTTCGTTCATTGCGACAGGAGTTTTCGTCTCTTAAGATGAAGTTTGAGAAAGTCAACGATGAAAAGGCGCGAGTGCTCCAAGAAAACACACTTCTCAAGACAAAGTTCTTAGCACAAGGAAACAACTCGAACAAGATAAAAGAGTTGCAAGAGCAGAATGAGAGTCTGGTCCAAGATAAGCTCAAGCTGGGAAGAATCATTAAGAAATTAGAGAAGAAAGCTGAAGAAAGAAAAAAGAATCTCAAGCAGTTGTTCGAGCTGCTCACTGAGAGAGAAAAGGAACTAGAGAAGCTCAAAGACGCGACGGTTTATGCTTCAGTGAAAGGAAGGCCGGTTCAGGTGGAAGATCTTATCCGATCAAGGGAAAAAGATATACAAGCGAAGCTGCAACAGATAGAGTATCGTCTGAAGATAAAAGAGAACGAGTTGAATGATCTTTACGAGGCGTTTGAAGTGCTATCAGCGAGAGTCCGCATGCCGTTGCATACTGAAAAAGAATTGGAGAGGATGCTGACGGGTCCGACTTCATCGACTCGTGATTTAGTAAATTTCTGAAAGAGAAGCGGCTCTGATGTTAATTCTTATAACTAGCTTCAGGATAGCAAAGCAACGAAAGCTGAGAAAATACAAATACTGACAGATCATATTTTAAACATGGAGAAGACCCGTGAAAAATTGCTTGACATGCAGTCGAACATCAAGAATCTTCAGCCTGAGAAGAGGAAAGAGCTAAATGAGATGATAGCATTCGTGACTGAAGAGAAAGCGAATGCCATTGAAAAGCTGAAATGTAAGATTATCTGCTAGAATAGATGAGTTTCATACTGTTTTTTAGCTTTAGGCAGCAGCTCACCAGAAGTCCGAAGTGAAAACAAGGAGAGAGGCCGAGGTAATGAAGCCTAGTAGTTAATATGTGGGCTAACAGGAATAAATTAAATAGATCGAAGTCCAAGCAAGGAGGTGGATATGCAGAACAGAATACGTGATCTCTTGCTGAAGAGAGATGAGATGAATGAGCAGATCAGAGAGTTAAAGGAGCAAAGTAAAAAGGCGGACCTGAAACATAAAGAAGAAACCGCCAGTCTGAAGCAAAAAATAAAGGAATTAAATGATAAAGTCACTGAATTGGAAACAGAGAACATGCAAAAATCTTCTCCTTCGTTTGGAAGGACCCCTGTAATGGTAAAATTTCATCAAAATGTATTTCATCATACTGACTCAATAATCAATAAACTGTAGGAGCAGCATCGCGATGTTGAAAAAATCGATGAGATATTCGAAATATTACAAATTGACGGAGATCGACATTCCCACAAAAGTGTCTATAATAAGCTTGACGTTATTAAGAGTCACGTGATTGAATTGAACGCCGCATACAAAGAGAAGGACAAGATGCTGACTACGCTCACCAGAGAGATTGTCGATAAATCTCCACAAAAGCATTCATATCATCGGTAAATGAATGAGTGATAAATCTCATAAACTTATATACTTATTAGCCATGAAACGCCCTCAAAAGATTTCGATTACAGCGCCTCTCAGCAATACGAGATGAATTCAATGAAATTGGACCTTCAACGAAAAGAGTCTGAAATTATTCATTTAACCAATGCTCTAAATGAGAAAGAAGAAGAGGTGCACTTATGTTGCTTTAACCTTTTTTCTTACTCACAATCTATTTAGATGAAAATAATCAAATCGACCTTGGATGAGCTGACCGACGATCTGAACCGCCAACTCGAGAAGTTTGCTGAGATCGAAGGAACAAAAAGAGAGATGGAAGAGAGCTTATATGAGATCACTATCGCATTGACCGAATTAGCAGAACAGGCCGGAATCACTAAAAAGGAACCCCATGGCAACACCTCTATTTTTATTATAAAAGAAGTCGCTAAGCTGCTCTCTGGAAGCGATCGCAAGTTCCGTGACAGAGAATCTCCAGCATCCCATGGCATCCGTCAGGTCTCACCGACATGGAGGATCCAAGAGAGCGATTACAAACGAGAACTCGATAAAATGAGAGCTGACAAAAGCGAACTTGTTTTGAAGCTCAAGAAAGCAGAGGAAGAGCTCTCTTCTTTAAAAGAAACTTCAAGACCCAAAGGAAGCCAAGGTTCAATTCAGAGTTTCAACAATCAGAACCTAATGAAGGATAAAGAAGCCCTGAGCACTCGGGTCAAGCAGCTTGAAGAAGAACTCAGACAAAGAGATCAAGAAATCAAAGAACTGTCTCAAGAATCACGGGAAAACCAGGGGTTGAAACAGGAAGCTGGTTTACAAGAGAAATTTAATCGTTTGGAGAGGGAGTACAAAAGCGTTGAGCAAGACCGTGCGAAGAAGATTCAGAAGATTGTCGAGTTAGAAGAAGAGCTGCGGAAGCAGGAGGAATCGTATTCGTATGAAATTGAGGATTTGAATTCAAAACTCAAAGAAAAAGAGCAGGAGTTAAAGGCGCTGTCTGAAGAAAGTGCTAAGAGGGAGACTAAAGCGCAGAATGAATATCTGCTCCAGAAGGAAAAAGAAAGACTTGAAGCTAATATGAGAAACTTGGAGCAACAGATAAAGAAGAAAGACAATGATATTCAGGAGCTGAGAGAGCTGATTGACTCGCTGAAGGAAGAGATTGATAATAAGAAAAAGGTTGCTGAAGAAACAGAGACTAAGCTAAAGCAGGCGAATAAGGTATCTGAGCGATTTCTGATTAATTGATCTGAAATTTTATAAATGAAGGCGACTGAAGATAGCTTGAAAGCGCTGGAATCGCAGCATCAAGACACATTAGATGAGCTTCGCCGTGTAAAAACCTCGCATGTGAAGTTGGAAAGAGAAAACATTGGATTGGCAGAGTCACTGAGGAAAGCGATCGAGGAAAAGCAGAGACTGGTTGACGCTTCTCAGACGACTCTGACTCAGGAATTGAAACTTAAAGATAATGAGTAACTCATACGATTCTTTGAATTTCCAACTAATTTTCTCCTCCAAAGGGTCAATGACCTCAAACAGAAGCTTCAAGACAAAGAAGACGAAGTGAGCGATCTGCAAAATTCACTTTCCACTCTCAAGGATAAACTGAGCCATGAAAACGCTCGCAGAAGTGCACTAAATCAACAATTAATGAACGTCCAAGCGGACCTCGCGAACCGAAAAGCAAAAATTCAAGAGTATGAAGACGCGCTTCGAGTTCTCGAAAACGATAAAAAATTGCATGAGAGAACGAATAGAGACAAGATCGAGATGCTTGCGAAGAAAGTCAGCGAGTTGGAAGAGGAGTGTAATAACTTCCGCGCCAGTTTCGAGAGCCAACAGCAAACACTCCAAGAAAAGGAGAAACTCATCCAAAGCCTAAGCTCGAAACTTCGAGATCTCAACTCTGAAAACGCGAGCCTCAACGAACGAAACTTGAAACTCAAAGCCGATAACCAAAAACTTCAGGCTTCGCTTAGTGAGTTGGAGAATTCTTTGAAAGAGCGCTCGAATGACACTGAGTCAAACAAAATGATGATCCAGAAAAGATTAGATGATCTCCATTCAGAGAAATCTGCCGTAGAAAACGATCTGAGGATAGCTAACAAAGAGCTCCTTGAAACTAAAAAGCAGCGAGATGATGCCTTACAACAGCTTGAATCAGCAAAACGAGAAGCCAGCAGCTTGGAAAGCCAGCTCGGAGCGAAGAACGCAGAGATTCAAAAACTGCAAAAAACTGTGAGCGACTTGACAATTGAGAAAAATGTAATGCAACAGAACGTCTACGAAGCCGAAGCGGAGAAGAACGAGGCGATTGTCCGCGCTGAAAGAATTCAAAGCGACTACAATTCCTTAGCTGAGAGCAGCCAAAATGAGATAAGCAGTCTGAGGACCAAGATAGAAACCCTTAAAAAGAGCCAGACAGATTCAGAAAGCAAGCGGACCGAGCAGTTGACGCTTCAGATTGAGCAATTGAACCAGGAGTTAGAGCAGAACAAGAAGAAGGTGGCAGCGCTTCAGCAGGAGTTGGACGAGGTGAAGAATGAATACAGCGTTGCATCAGTCGAGTTGGAAGCCGAGAAGACGAAACACTCGGCATTGGTTACAGAAACTGAAGGATTGAAAAAAATCATCAAAGACCATCAAAGTAAAGACCAGCAGATGGTGAATGCACTAAACACTGAGGTTACTAACCGAACAGCCCTCGAAAAAGAATTGGCACAGTTTAAAGAGCAGGTTGAACAATTGAAAAAGACGAATGCTGATTTGGAGGAAAGAAATCGAGTGCTGGTTGAAAAAACGGGCGAGGAGCTTTCGAATCAGAGAAGGTATTACGATGAGAAACTGAAGGAGTTGCAAGGAGGCAAGGATCGAAAAATGAACGACGCAGCGAACCTACAGGCAAAAATAGTCCAGCTGGAAGAGGCGATTAAAGAAAAAGACATTGAAATTGAGCGCCTGAACACAGAAGTCAATGGGTACGAGAACCAAATAATGACCATGACGCAGACTTTCCAGAATCATTTCAACGACTATGAGAAGAAATTAACCGAGGAGAGGGCGAAGCAGCAGAATTTTGAAAAGAAACTAATAACGATTTTCCAGTCGATATTGAAGCTTGACGTTATTGCTGCTGAGGTTAATAGACCGAATGAGGACGAATACTACATCTTAAATTGTTTCAACGAGGTGAAAAGGCTGCTGGTACTATATGCATCAGACAGAAATAAGCATCAACCCTTGCCTGGCCAATCTGAAGATAAAGAGCAGCAAGAGTGGAAAAACTTCGTGAAATATATAAACGAGAAGGCGATTGCTTTCTTCGCTTATCTCGGCGTTCATGAAAGCGATTTGAATCTGAGTCCACAGCGTTCTGGTCACGAATTTAGGGATCTTAGCAGAGAGATTATAAAGCGCTTTGAGCTTATCGAAGAGAACCTAAAACAGTATGGGCAGCTGCAGGATAACTTCCAAAAGCTTTTCGAAGAGAACCAAATCCTCGAGCAAAGACTCTTTGCCAAGGAGGAAGAACTCAATGGAGTGCTTCAGGAGCTTGAATCGCAGAAAGCTCGAGTTATCAAGAAGAGTTCATATAGAAGTAATGCTTCTTTATTGATAGTGGAACATCACAATGAATTTTCTAATTCGCAATAGGCAAAGGTGATGATGAGTCAGTTAGTGGAGACTACGACCCAGAAGATCAGAAACTGAAAGACACCACCCATGACGTAAGATCTTTCGTTGTTTAGTTTCAAGGGAGACTTACTGGTTTAACTAGCTCGGAATGGTGATAAGTAACCGAGAGGGAGATCAGTCGAGTATAATAGAAGTGAAGATTCTGCAAGAGAAATTACAGCAATATCAGGACCAAATTGACGCTTTGAAAGATGATTTGAAGAGCGCTAAGCACGAGAACGACAATTTGAAATTTGAATTGCAGAGAATTCATACAGAAACAAAAGATCTGGAATTAAGCCGAGAACAATGGAGTATCCAGGTATTAGTTCCTCTTCTATGTAATGATAATTGAGATATTATGCAAACCAGGAGCAATTACTTAAGCAAGAGATCAAAGAAATCGAGGAAAAATCGCGTCGTGAAGCTCAATTTGAAAAGGAGCATATTCGTCAGATGTTCATGACGTTGCTTGAAAGCCTTTTAGAGACGTAAGATAATTAATTTATTTCGTAAGGCTAATATTGTTGGATATTGTAGTAAGAAGGATTCTTTGATGCTGTTGAACATGATGCTCAAGCTGCTGGATTTACCGGACCCTGAAAAGAATGCTTTCATGGAAAAAGTGAAGGCAAAAGGCAAGAAGAGCAATTTTGCCAAAGTTTTGCTTGGTTTGTAAAAGGAAGAGTATATTAGCAGGCTTTTTATGGCTCTCTACCAAGTGAAGAATACAACAATATTATCATAAAGACTACTTAAAGCGATTGTGAATAAGAAATGATATGTGTATGATTTATATACAGGTTGGTTTTTCCATAATCTATTAGTCGTAGTTTGTTTGGAACACAACTTGGTTTGATATAATATATTGCTGTTTTATATATTATTCAATTCATTTTGTTGCTAAAATAAAGACGGTCTCTATTATCTTGGTAGAGAGCTATGATGAGAGAGAGTGATGTTGTTTTATCACTGATTATTATTCTAACTAAAGAGAGAGTCAGGAAATCATTGAGAACAATTCACATGAAAGTAGTTTTGTTTGATTATGTGAATAATTTGAGAGAAAATAGACTTGAGCGAAATATCTCAAACACTTGAATATGTGATGACTGCTGAAAGAATAGACTAGTATATATCTAGGTATAGTGAGGATTTTAGAGAAAAAGGACATCATGCTAAAACATGCTCAATAATATAGGTAACGCGAATTTAGTGTAATTTAGGGTGGAATATTGGTATCTAACAGACATCTGGAGCAGCAGCTTGGCGTTCGTGTTATTCGCAAATTATCGTGACTTAAATAAGATTCAAGAATAGGTTCGATCATAAGACTCCGACACAAAAATAATTAGAACCAGCAAGCATCCGCGAGAGCTGAGGAAAGTTCTGTCATTAGTAATCAATTCAATTAAATTTTAACGAACAAGAGAAATTGCTCAGTCCTCTACGAGCTGAAACTATCTAATTGATAAAGCGATAAATTTCAGCAATATCTTAGCACGAGTTCAACTTGGGAAACCTATTAAATCATTGACCATAGTCGAGGATGGATGGGAACATTATTTTCCATATAAATACTCTCTTAATTTGGATAATAATTCGTAATACAATGGGAAAACAAGATATTTCATCGTTCCATGAATAGTCCACCTAATGATTGGAGTTTTGGTTTGAGATTCACAGTTATTTTCAATTAACACATGTCCTTTATCATGAGACAGAGAAGAGAAAAAAGTACTCTTTATTTAAAGTAATTAATTCAGAAATATAGATTCCTATTCGAATAATTTTCCAGAAGATTTACGATTTCCATTCGTCAAATATCGAAGCCTTGTGACTTCAAGAGTTTTTACTTGTTTCATCAATAGCTTGCAACAATTAATTCCCCAGAGTTCAAAAAAATTTGGTTTTAGCCTTCACCGAAAGATAATAATTTAGAATCCGTCCTTCATGGGACTAGATACAGCTAATTAGCCCATACAGGACTAATCTCCAATTATTTTTTCCGAATACTAGCAGTTCTCAGGTCAAGCATAGTCGAACGATCACCAGATCACTTGTTTCTGGAAATTTAAAGTTCTATTCAATTGCAGATATTAAAAAAACACTAACCCTAATTTTGTAGAACTGATCCTCAAACAAAATTTGAAAGGCTGCAAATTCCCATTCAACAAGAGAACTATCAATAATAGACTAAGGCAGAATACTCGAAGTTTTCTAAGTTTTCTAAGTTTTCTAAGTTTTCTAAGTTTTCTTGTTAACTTTTATCAAGCAAGTCTCAGCAAAAAAAATTCAGTACATTAGAAAAAAATATTCTGTTCTTACAGATACTAGCTTCATTAATCGAATTCTTATCGAACACTCAACGGGACCTGCTGCACCAAGAACAAACAAGAATCCAAGAAATCGAATCTATTCTTCCAGATTAGCTGGTCTTATTCTACAAATCAGAGGTGTTAAAAAAAAATCATTTGGTTTATTTAGTTAGTTCGAGTAGAAGATCTAATTTCCGTTTTAGCGGTCTTACTGAATCAAAAAAAGAAAATAAAATTGCACTTTTAGTGTTTCAATAATGAATTTTACTCTTACAGCCTCTTCTTTCGAAAATTTGCGTTCATATTTTGAAGCGCACCGTCTCATCAATCTTTATTCTGTGCGTTGGAATGCGTTGAAATATGTTGGCTCATAAGAGCTAGTATTTAGAGACCTAAAAAAGCTTTTGAGAGCATTTAATCAAATTTCAAATTTGCTTAGTTGCCAAATTTCCAATAAATTTTAACGGAATCAAATAAAAGCTATTTAACAAATCGATCGCTAATATTCGAAAATGAGATTTAGTAATCGAAAATCTTGGTTAAGTGAGCCCCTTTAATACTATTCGAAAGAAAGTTTCTAAATTTTTCTATGCAGCAAGCGTGTAAGAAGGAAAATGCATTCATTTCTAAATTAAACCGTGAAAATCTATAATACTGAAAAAAATATTAGATCAATATGAACGAACAATATGTAAAAAGGTTTCAAGAACCTGGAAACAAAGAATCAGGCAGCCAACTCCTGAGCCAAGGTAAGTTCAGATAAGATAATCTTCTCTAAATTTCGAATAGACAGCACTTCGAGAAAAGATATGCAAATTAAACTTGAAGAGCCTTCTGTATTTCTCAGCAAGCCACAAGCTAATTCTTCAATGCAGATAGAAAATGCAAGCACAAACAGGGGAATTGGACACTACCTCTTTCAAACTTCACAAAGTGCGTTAGGAAATTCCCAAACGCTCCAAACGCTGAATTTAGGCCAGGCACAGCAATTGCTCCAATACCAAAGTCCTACTATGGGTTCGATGCAACTAAGAAATACGCCTATGACTATGTTAAACCAGCCGTCGCAACTAAGAGAGCTAGCTTCGACAGCAACTCCATACTTCCAGCAGAGAATGGCTCATTCACTCACTTCTATTCCTGAGAGCTATGGACGCTCGCCTAGTTTACAAAATTTTCCATTGAAATACGAAGATCCTTTCGCTGCGGATTTAGGAACTTCTGGCATGGTAAAAAGAGGTCAAATACTAAGCAGGAATATGTTAAGCAGTCCTTTACCGACGTCCATGCCGCAAATTGGCCTTGGGTTTCAAAGTACAACAGGACCAATTTTCCAATCCGGACCGCTCAATTTAAATGCAGCGAGTAATTGCACTTCTGATCAGCTGAGGTCATTATTTCAACCCACGTCAAACCTTCAGACTGTATCCAAATTAACACTTTGCCTTTCCATCAGACTGTTTCACAAAGCGATTATCGTCCTGGTGTCGGGATACTGAATAAAAATTTGCAGGATGAACTAAGATATAAGCAGCTGTTGATGCCTCAGCATAGCCATACAGACAATCTCTTGGAAAGTTCATTGCAGAACCGTTTGGGTCTGGGCAGTTTTGAGGGTCTTGAGTTGAATAAATTTAATTCAACACCTCTAATCGGTTCGACTAACTCCTTAGATGAAGAGATCTATGCTGTTAGCACGAAACCTACTCTGAAGACCTTCACAGGGATGCAGTCACGGAATTTAAACAATCCTTTGGAGAGCTTATCCCTCTGCCAAAGCGAGTTTTACGGCGGAATTCGCGGCGAGACAAAATGGAGAACTGATGATTCATTGGACTCTTTCTCAAGCAAAATCTTATCTGCTCCTGATATAACTTCCTATGGGCCACTCTTTGGAGGAGCGAGAGGGACGCTATCGGGTTCGAAGGCTGTCAGCGGGTTTGATCGAATTTGCGAAAGTGAGGAGTTATCGTATAGAGATTTCTCGCGATCTCTTCCAGTAACCTATGAGAAGGAGACGCGTGCACAGAAGGTGCAACAGTATAGGCTTAAAAGACTGAAATGGAAAGATACGCATACAGTCGTTCGGAACTATTCAGGAAGAAGCGCGGCGGCAAACTCTAAGCCAAGGATTAAAGGTAGATTCGTGAAAACTGGTGAGTATGAGAAATATAAGGCTCAAGTTATCGTGAAAGAGGAAATGACGCCGTCGATAGATAAAGATTGCGAATCGCATAAGACAACAGGAGAAATGAAAATTGAGGAGGAATTCTAAAGGCAATCTAGCAATGTGAATCGAAAAACTTTCAATTTAGGGCACCTGATTATTAGGAGTTTTCAGCGTTTTGAAAAATCTTTGAGAATGTTTTTTTTCGTTTGTAAAAAAGCTATATATCGATATATTCATGATAAATTTCCAAATGTCTATGCAAGCTATTATTTTTTTATGATTATGAAAATTTGTGGGAAAGAATTCTGTTTTTGCTGTTGTAGCTTTTAGTTTCTTCCATGACACATCCCTAAGCACGTTGGCGATTGATGAGATAAATATAGATGTGGATTAGCTTAATTTCGTCCCTTAAGTGCTTGAGGAAATACTTACTGAATCAACGCTCAACAACGATACAAATTTTTGAGCTAATTTTTATTAAAATTCATTCAATTTTGACTCTTAATGCCGGACGTTCACTTTGGTGGCTATGTATGAGGCATTGCTGCCATATCAACACAAAAAATTTCTGATTGATTCAAGCTTCTAATTATTTTCAATTCAGCAACTCATTATACATCGAAACCTTTGCAAATAATTTTCGTTCCTTTATTCAGATAGAGCGTTAGTCCAAATTCACCTATAAAGACAAACATAGCGATTTACTCTTGAGCACCTTGAGTATTAGATTTTACCTTGGCAGTTTGGCTCGAATGTGGATGGGATAATTACATAAGTTCCCGCTTCAAGCGTTCTTGTTTCTGATATTTGGTGGAACGCGTCCTTAGAGAACATTAGTTTCATCGTTCCACCCATTGAAACATAATGAGTCGTTAACACTGGGTTAGTTGGACTGAACAACTTGAAATTTGGACCCTCTCCACTCAGCTGGAAAGGACATTTATAAATTGCAGCGTTGACGAGGTATCCATTTGAGCTCTTATCATCAATTCTGATCTTGAATTTTGAACTACAGTCCGTCTGGAACACGTACTTCGGGTTTTTACGGTAGTCCTCGAGGTTTTGAGACCCTCCAGCATTAGCAGGCGCCCATTTACCCTAAATTAATGGAAATATTAAGTATTGGTAGATTCTCGATATTAGCTACTCCGATCTGCAGCTTTGAAAATTCTTCGTCTTCAGTTGGGATGGGCTTGAGGTCGAATTTTATATTCGAATACACCTGTATCTCATAGGGTGCTTTTTGATAATATATTATTGAGATTTTCGCGATTCAGTTGAAAATTACATGGCTTCTTTATGTTTTCGTCCATTGGCACCACAATTAAATTGTATTTTCTTGTCATGCTTCCCACAGGCATGCTGAAAGTCAAAAACGAATAATTTGGAGTCTCAACAATCTATATTCATGGATTTTTTAGCCAATTTCCTCAGTATCGATGGATTACTGAGGTAGCGAGGTCGTTAGTCGCAGGATCGAGGACATAGGCTCGTTGATCCGCGTTATACTGCGACATATTCACAAGTTTCAGCCCGAGACAAGCGCCATTGTTATTCTTTATTTCAGCTTGGAACCAGAAGGTAGAATTGGCTAACCAACGCCTGTTAGTCAATGGAATAACAAGTGAAGCTTACATATTTCGGTTGAAGGAGTCAAGCATAGCTGAGGATTATGAATGAAACCCTTTTCGAAATGAGATATGCTTCCTGGAGTTGTCACTTCACCCTCGGTTCTCTTGAATTTGAGGTTAGGGTCCAATTGAAGCACTTCTAATTGTTCGGTAGAATAGAAATGAAGTGTGTATGCGCATCTTTTCTTATTTTCAGAGAAACTTGGGTCTTTCAGAGATGTGGTTAAGAGGAAACTTAGTTCGTTTTGAGTGGAAAAATCATTCGATCGCAGTTGCGTTGAAACAACTGTGGAACCAATCAGCTTGCTGGTGTTTCTGACGATATATCCTTGATTTTCGACTTTTGTTTCATGAATCGCAAACTCTTTGCTTTGAGAGTATAAATCGAAGCATAATTGACTCTATTGGTTATTAGAGTTCTGAAGAGGAGGGAGGATTTACTGCTGCAGGAAGTTTAGTAGTGTGGTCTTCGATGACGACTGCCACTTGCGTCTGCTTATTCATTGGCTCCTTAAAAATGACCTGGAATTGCGCATTCTCATCTTCAAAAGGTAAAGAATGAAAGAGATGAGGGATAATAAATAAAAGAGAGGAAAGTTACAGAGATAATGGACTGGAAGATTTGCGGAATTTGCGAGTTCATCGATCCTTTGGAGAGAATATTTATGTTTATAGTATCTCGTTGAGTCCCAGTTGATAAAGACATAATCGAAATTCTCAACGAAAGTCTCGTAGCCAATCAGGAAGATTCCGTTCTCTTCGCTAATAACGCTCTAAGCCGATGAAGAATTAAAAAATGAATTTTTCCCCCTCAGAAGCTATTTACGCTGAACTCCTCGTAGATTTGCTTGATTTCCTTTTCTAGGTGAGGATATCGCTCCACGCTAAGGCAAGCACCTATTTCCATATCCGAATATTTGCTGGGATTTTGCAGGACCAATGCTTGAAGATTGGGAGTTTCGATAACTCTCAGGATTGGATAGTAGATTTCTTTGTCGTCCTTTCCCTGGGCGCTAAATAATCACAGGAATATTTCAAACTACCAATGATATCAATATTTGTTACTTTGACTTTGCACTCACAATACCCTGTCTGTCAATGACGCAATTCTTAATCTGAGTCCACGCTTTCTTCGCAGCGAGTTTCGACAGCTTTATTGTCTCAGGAATGAATCGGGGACCTAGCATAGTCCAGATATAGTGTGTCGGATCGAAATTATTAACTGCCACTCCATACTCATAGAGCTATAAGGAATTTATATCAAAAGCAAGATTAAGCAATGAGGAAGTACCTTCCAGAAGGCTTTAGTCCACAGTGGGAGCAAGAGATCTGTTTCCGAAAGATGTCCGTAGGTTTCATTGGAGCCCATCACAGGGAAATAGTTATCGAGATATATTTTTCGGTAAGTGCCGTTAACGTAGACCTTAAGGAGGTATAAACCATCGGGGTTGTGGAGTATTTGTATGGAGGACCCATCGAAATACTGTGGATAAACATTATTGCTGAGCAAATGCTTGTCGTACACAAGAATAGACACGAGAGCAGCAATCAACGGCGAATTTTCTAGAGAGAAGTTATATTTTCCAAAGCCAAAGAAAAATTCAACAACCTGCGTGCTTACGGACGATTTTGGAAGGTCTGAGGATGCTGAGGTCAAATACGTCGACATACTTAGGAATCAAGCGCTTCCAGACGGTTTTTGGAGGTAGATTCAGCTGGAAGATGTTTTGGTATGAGAAAGTATTGTCAACGAAAGGCTCTTTCAAAAACATAAGTCTAATAAGTTGGTGATGATCGCGATGTATTCAGAAAAGTGATCATTACGAGCTGCAATAAGATTCTTCTTCCATAAATGGGGGAAGCTTGGTGAGACTCACTTTATCCATTTGGTTTATGAAGTCGTATTGTGCCTTTCTGAACTGATTTGCCTGCAGAACGGCGTCCTTTAGGTTATTTTGCTCTGCCGCTCTGCACTTCTTCACGTTAGCGTCGAGCTCTTGGAGCCTGTTATCCAAGAAATACTGCTGTAAATGGTAATCTTGGCACAATCGTCTTCCCTTTAAACGTTTAAGGTCAACACATCTCTACTTAGAATTTTAATACTTGAATTGCAAAATTCAAAGCATCTTGATAGAGGAAAGCAGCTTGCTTATAATCTCTTGCTGCCTCGACTTTCCCAGCGAAAAATTGCAGTTTCCCTGTTATTTCGATTAACCCAGCATCGGTTAACCTATTTCAGAGAAATGAATTTTCCAGCCATCACGAATTCAGTCTTACACTAGTGTGGGCCCCTCCTTGCTGAGGTTCGCAGGGCCTGGTTTATGAGATGCCTCAAGAGCTAAGAGTTTCTTTTCGAAGTCGAGCAGTTGCTTGATCACGGCGTCTTTATCTTCGTCTGTGAGCTTGTATTCATGATATACATAGATCAATTTTTTAATTGACTGAGGCATGGCGAAAGAATTATGGTTTGGAAATTGATAATGCAGCTACCTGAAAAAGAGAGTCGCGCTTAGCTGTGAAATCTTTTCCTTCTCCCGACTTGCTTTGGTCGATTGCTTTGAGCAGGTTGGCAAGGCTCTCAAAGGTGTATTTTCCTAGATCAGTGGAGATACTGAGATCGCTGATCTTAAGGTTGGTTTTTTCCTTAGGAAAGAGCGAGGAGTAGCTAAGTTTCGCGCATTCTGTGCTGGAGGGTGGACGGAAATCCGCTTCGTAGACAAGGCCTGTCTTCTTTTTGGGAAATAGGCCAACGAAACCAGATTGCATCATCATTGAATCTTTCCTTGATCTGTAGAACAAAAAACTGAATAATTTAGTTTGAGTTAATGATTGATAAATTTAAGAATACGAGCTGTCTACCTAGCCTCTTGAATTTATTAAGACGCTATTAGAATCTCATCATTCCGTTTTTTTGTCAGATTTTATTATTTTGATGTCCCGTCTCGGCTCGCCCTATTATAATCAAGACTTAATGAGTTTATCGTTAAGATGGCAAAATAGGCCAAGAGGAAATCATTGCAGACTGGAAATAATTATCTCTAAGATGTTAATGCAAGACAAATTAGTTCGAACTAGATGTTGATTTTTTTAAATAGAATTATCAGTTCTTTGCTGGAGCATGCGTCAACATATTAGCCTCAGAGCTATACACCTCCTGTTATTTTCTTGGACTCCATTCCAACAGTTATAAAGAAGCTGAGTTTTTATAAATCTATGACACCATCTTAATTTACGAATGAAAAATACCCATTATACATGCACTTTCAAAGAGAAAATGGGAATTCACTCTCAATCATTTTATCCTTACTAAACCTCACTATTTACAGTTCCGGTTGAACTGAGTTATAATGTAATTCAAAATTTTCTCAATATTAGCTTCCAAGAGATTTGACCTCTTCTAAGTAAGAACCCAGTCGAAACAAACCAGAATTATTAATTGATAAAGAATTGAGAACGCACTTAACTTCTAAAAAAAGTTAATTCCACAATTAAGGTTAGAAAATTGGGATAAAATTATTTCATTCTGTGAACCACCATAAGGCAATCAGCCCCAACGTGTACCATCATTGTAAATATACACCCTTCAACAGTAGACCCAATAAAATTCATGGAAAGTTCAAAGGAAAGATACATCAAAAAAGAATAATTTACCAAATTATTTTTTAAAATTCTGAATGGATTTCCTCGACAACCCCACTTTCGGTCTCGGCGACAGCTTCAAATACTTCACTTCCAAGGAGGAAGGTTCTCTTATCCCAAAGGAGCTTGAAACCGAAGACTTCGCCTTCGCTCCAATGAAAGACCCAGCTGACTTCAACAAAATTCTGAAAGAATCCGATGGCCCTGAGAAGAAAATTATGGACATCAAGAAGGGTACAACAACTCTCGCCTTTACATTCAAGGAAGGCATTCTCATCGCTGTCGACTGCAGAGCTTCTCGAGGCACAACTCTTGGTTCAGACACCGTCCGCAAAGTCATCGAAATCAATGATTACATTCTTGGTACACTGGCCGGTGGTGCTGCCGATTGCCAGTTCTGGGAGATGTATTTGGGTATGCAGATGAAAATCTACGAGCTTCAACACAAAGAAAGACCTTCAGTCTCAGCCGCCTCAAAAGTCTTAAATAATATTATGTATCAGTACAGAAAATACGGCCTTAGTATGGGATGTATGTTAGCTGGCTACGACAAAGACGGCCCTTCTCTCTACTACTTAGATAATGATGGCACAAGACTGAAGGGAGATGTCTTCTCAGTTGGATCTGGCTCTACCTTCGCTTATGGTGTTTTGGACAGCTATTACAGAAAGGACTTGACAAAGGATCAGGCCGTTGAGTTAGGTATGTGATTGGAGTTGAGTAAAATCGTTGATATATAAGAATGTTAGGTATTAGAGCGATTTATCACGCCACACATAGAGATGCTGCGTCAGGAGGTTATGTGAGAGGTAAAGGTGGTTCTATTCGATTAGCTAAATTGTGGTTTAGTTTATCATGTACATGAGAAGGGATGGACCAAGATTCATGAAGCTCTTGATGTGAATGATCTGCATTATAAGTATGCTGCTCAAAAAGGTAAATTCATTGCGAAATCAGAACCAGAGAGTCTAACACTATGTAATTAGGTCTGGTTGGTGACGGTGATGAGTTGGGATTGAAAGTGTTGTAAGATACAGGACCGCGTAATCAACAGAAAGTTTAAAATGCAATAAATGAATGATGTTGAAAAAATAAAAAATGCTTTTTGTAGCGAAATTTACGCAATAAACAGGAATTTGCTCAATTAGGGATGCTTGAGTTGTATATATAGTTCGACGAGGCAGTGCTATCTTATTTCAGACCCGAACTATTCAATTCATTAAAATGTCTTGACTAATTTTTTCTTTCACCCTTACCGACTAATGCTTTCGACTAGAGCGGTTAGCATCAGATCTCCTTGATGGCTCATCGTTTGTAGATAAGAAATAAAAGGGCAGAGCAAAATTTTTTATCATTCATCTTTGTCTTATAAGCTTTGACAAACGAACGTTAAATAAAATGCAGCAGTAAAGAAGTTCACTATGTATCGAATCCACATCTTAATATAGATCTGGTTAGTATCAATTATCACGCAATCACTTAGAAAATTATTAGTATTGGCATGAATGCTTCTTAATTGGGAAAGCATATTCTTTATTATCTTCTCCAGGGTTTACTTCGAAACCTTCAATTTTATCATTAGCAACATCGCCACTCTTCTCACTCTTTTCCTTAGCACTCAAATTCTCCTTTTTCTCCACCAACGGCTTAGAAAACGGACATTTCAGTTGATGACTGATCAACCCGTACTGATTTCCGCTGTACGTACAGCCATATTTTCGATTCATGCAAGGTTCGATTTTATAGCTGCAAATCTTCTCGTGATTACGAATCAGCTCAGCATAAACCGTCGACGTCCCGCATCCTTCATTGCTACACTTAGAAACCGGATTATCTGAAGGATCTATACAATCTTTAAGATTATGAAACCCGAGTTTCAACCCTTTTTCTGCAGAGTTCCTCTCACTGAGGTCATCAAGATCTTGTTCATCATCCGAATCTGAATCGTAGCAGAGAATCACCTCTGCGCTATCAAACGTCTTGCCCTCTTCATCAGGTATCGAGGTCCTAGTCAGATCAACCTGCAGTCTGAATGGACATTCGTTGTGGTGTTTTCGAAGCTGGTCCCGAGGCAATTGCACATTACATCCTTTGTATAAGCACCGGACATGCTCAAGAGGACACTCATTTTCAATGTGATCATCGGAATATTTTCGAATCACTCTCTTGCCGCACTGCTTTGGGCATTGTACACATTCAAAATCGCACTGATTCTCATGTTTGATTAGCTCTTCTAATGGCAGTGCCACGGAGCACCCATTCGCGTGGAGATGGCATCGCATTTTCATATTAGCAAGAATTTGTCTCAAATATCTGTTCATTTTACGGACCTGAAGTATGTCCTGGCAGCTCGGACACTTCGCGTCGGATTTCAACGTCATCTCGATGCATTTCGCGCAAATTACCTGCGCGCATTTCTTGCACTCTGCTGGAGCGTCTTTGCAAAAGATGTTGGGGATGTTCAAACAAACCGGGTCTCTCAAGCTGTTAAGAACGCTCTGAGAAAGTTTGTCATTTGCGACGAATTTGTCTTCAGGGAAAGAAGTAAGACAACGATAGAATTCGGTAAACATCGTGATGCAAGTCTATTTGGTTTTTTCGGAGAAGAGAAATTTTACGTTGCGTAAACTGTTTTTTTGTATTAAAAAATTTAATTACTGCTGTTGAATTGTCATATTTTGGGCAATAATATGACTATGGACTAATTTTCTAAAGGGGCTTGGGAGAGTGTTTGATCAAGTAAGATTGTTGAAACCATTGACAAATGATGAATGCGAGTTATACATTGACAAACAGAAAGGATGGAGTTACAACTTAACATGACTACAGTTTACACAGAATTGGGAAAGGGAGTTAATGACTGTTTTACATTAAAAAATTTATCATTCGCTGAAGTAAAGTTTAATATTCATTCGACAGAGCGGGCAAGTATCACTTTGTTGGAGCCACGGCAGTATACACTCGTCATGAAAGGTGTGTGAACACGGCAATTTCCTCGCGTCATCCTCTGAAAAAATAGATTTAGTTGTCAAATTATGCCAAAAATTCAAGCCTACCCTGACGGTATTTATTGAAACAAATAGAACAGCTGCTTGTTTTTGATTTTATCTTTATTTTTGGAATTCTGCTGATTTCCTCTTCGCTCAAGCCTTTCTTTTCTTCCTCCTCTTCCAACTCTGGGTCCATCATACCTTCATCTCGCATTTCATCATTCTATAGCAGAATAATTAGTCCAAGCAAAAGGATCAGTTATATTACAATCATTCGTAAAAATATTGATCGGTTGCTTGGAGCGTAAGAAAACAGCTGATATCTTCTCTCTTTGATGCGATTGTAAAGGAGTTAGCATGAATTATTTTTACCAATGAATGTATCTGACTCGTTCTCGTCAGCTTCGAGAGATATTGTGCGAGGCATATTATAATTGGAGGTAGGTTCACGCCGTCTTGGATCTCTACGTCCAGTAGATGTTGAAGGGAATCCAATCTATGTTAAGAATGAGTTTGAAGTGCTGAAAGGATAGGAGAAACCTCTTCTTCTTCCTCCATATCTTGAGTTTGATCTGAAAAAATGTACTCTTCTACAAATAGCCGTGACATATGAAGAAGAGAGTGTGTTACCTGGAATATCGTCTGAAAGGCGCCTTGAATTCATGGGTTAGACTGACGCGATTTTTAGCAGAAAGGGTAAAAGGCACTTTGGATTTTTGAATTTTAATTGCCGAATAACAACTTCATGGATGTATATAACCAGTGGTTTTTTGTCGAGTTAGCTTCAAATAATTCGCTTAGAAAAAATGTAATATTTTGTGTGGTTTAGGATCAGCGATATTAGTTTTTTGTACCTAGGACCTATTGTATGAAATGTTAGATATGATCCCATTTGTTACGGTTTATTATAGTAGTCAAATTGAAATTTGATGTTTTTATATAATAAGCCTACTTTTAATTGCTCGATTTGTGTTTTGAAGAGCTCAATCTCGCTCATTTCTAAATCGAGCAAAAGGCTGTAGAAAGCAGCTTGTAAAAGACACTCGAGAAATTCCAATTTGTATTCTGTTAAATTTGTCTATATATTAAGGTGACGATTAGTCGCTACTGAGGTGTTTCACCTTGAAATACTATTTTAGTTCTTACTAGCACAGCTTGTAGATGTCAAATGTGATGTGAGAAGTATCTAATCTTTAATAGCTGGAACGAAAAGTTTTTCTTTTGGAAAAAAGTTGTACTCACTAGGGTGTTAGGCCTTGTGAGGGTGATCATAATTCATTGACAATTAGGCAGACTATCAACGAATGATTCATTCAAACTGACAAACTAGAACAGAAGTTTCGATTCTAATAAAAGACGAAATCACCGAATCTTCTTAAATAAGACCTATTTATCCCTTGCAGGGTACATATCGAATCATCCGAATATTGTAAATTTAAATATGCTCTGTAGATATACTGAAATTCATTCGTTTAGTGAAATAAGCTGAACTTTAGCCAATCGTATTAGCATGCTACTCGAGAATAAACAGAGAAGAAAAACCAACCTCGATTGAGAAGCTACTGACGATCGAAATTTTTCGATGTCTTTGGTTAATTTTCTTCTTTGGGGTGTTTTGCAATGATCGAAAAGACTCGTTCTTTATCTTTTTAGAAGAATTTAACTTCAGCAATAACATAGTTATTTTTGCTTTATTCATCTATATTTCTTATTTGCTCATATTACTGTGGCAGTATATATTTCCAGTCGAACTAGAAGATTACCTCTTTACTAAGCTCTAATATTTTAGTTCATTGTCCTGTGTATAGCTAATGAGTTAAGATTTTCTAGTTATATTATTTGATAGTAGGTTATAGTAAAAGGAAATTGCCTCAAGTAGATCGGATTATGATATGTTGATAGATATTTAATTAATTGAAACTTAGAATTCAATAATTATTTGAATTTTCTAAACTTTCGAATTTAACAGGTATACTTATTGCATGACAAAGTAATGTGTATTTTCTGGAATTCTTCTTAGCCACAAGAGAAGGTAGTTGTGCTCCTCTCTTTGAGTATGTAATAAAATGACAACCATCTGTCTTCAAGAGAAACTCAAAAGTATCGTGTAAAAAAGATTTTGAGTAAACGCTTCGTTTAAAGGTCATTGGAAGCATTATTACTGATTAAAGTAAAAAACTGTTTAACGTATTGGTATCTCTCAGAACAAAATTGAAATTTCGCTATCAGAAAATATGAATAAGATGATATATACAATAAAGCTATTAAAATCGAAGTTTTCACAAATTGCAACACAAAAAGATTATATTTGAAAATGGTTGATTAAAATTTCGGTCTCTTTGTTGCAAAAGCAGTCTCATTTATGATAATGAGGACAATATCTGCTTTCATATGATTATATCAAATTACAGCAAGAGACTTCCCGATAATAGACACAAACTCCACTAGAAAACCGACTTTGACACTCAGAAACTATTACCTACATCATAACGTCCACTGAAACATCTTTACTCTTTGAGTCGCTGTTCTTTGGATTAGTACTAACGTCAGCTCAAAAAAAATTTGAAGCTGCTAACTATATTTGAAATACTTGCTCTAAGGAAGTACTTTTACAGTTTTAAGGATACCTTTGATAATTAATGAATTCGACATTTAGATACTCGTTTCTAATCTATCAACAATACTAGTACTTCTTTCCCATCATACACATTATAGTAGCATATTTTCCGGCATAAGGCAATCTATTTTCTATATTAACAGGGTCAAATTAGCGGCTATTTGAGAAATAAAAGATATATAATAAGAAATACATTCAGTGAAGCATCATCATGTTGCCCTATCAAAGAAACCCTAGCAATCAAAACATTGATGTTGAAGAGGGCGAAGTAGCTGGTTCCCACCACCAACCACAACGAGCTCATCAACCAAAGCCTGAAGGGACAATGGATCGAGGACAAGGGCCAAGAACAAGAATAATTGGTTACTTACTTAATATCAGTTCAAAATTAATAAATATTTTTACAGGTAGAGGACAAGACATGCATGGAGGAGACGGACGCGAGCCTCATTTACAGAAAAGGTATCACGACTCACCTCCAATATTTTCAAAACTTGATATTTTTTTAAATTTCGCGGCAGAGTAAAGAAGGATCATCCACATCATCAGCAGCACCAACAAGGCCGATCTGGGCCTGGAGTGATAACAATGATTTCTTCTAATTACAAAACAAAAGAATGCGAATTCTACAAAAAAGGTACTCTAAATCTCAAAAATTATATTGAATAGCTCTATCTTGCTCATAGGAGCTTGCAACAAAGGAGAAGATTGTTCATTTATCCACGATCCTGCATCCAAAACAACCGTAATGCTATTACATCCCCTCGTGCTGACCGAGCAAATTAGGAATTATGCAAATTTTATAAGACGGGCAGCTGTAATAAAGAGAAATGCCCTTTTTCACATGACCTTAGCCAGTATCCTTGCCGGTATTTGCATGTGAAAGGATTTTGTGACGCAGGCAACGATTGCAAGTATTTATCTATTTTTTAAAGGAACTCACTGATAGTCAACATCAACAAAAATGTAGGTTCTCTCATCAGCAATTCGCAAACGAAAATCAAATCAACAAGTGGATTGAAGAAAACGAAGATTATATAAAGGCAGAGCACGCAAAAATGGGGAAAACGAATATTGATCAATACTATTTCAATTACCTCAAGCGGAAGCAACAGCAAAATCCATCGATAACTTCCACACCTTCTACCGTAGACAGTTTTTCAAACCAATTACAGCAAGGCCAAACCGGACCGCAGCTGCTTATAAAATCGTTTAACTACCATACCAACCTTCAGAACCCTCCCTCAATCAAATCTCATGTCCAGCAGCAACAATATACCCAACAAGGTCCTTATCAAAATTTCAATCAAGGAGCTCCGATGCATCAGATGCCTTCAGGCTACAATCAACCGAACCCAAATTTTACCATGAGAAACCCGCCACCGAATCAAAGCTATAACCAGCCAAATATTTCTCAGCAGAATCCAAATTTTAATCAACAGCCGCAACAGCATGGACTCAACCTGAGACAGCCACCGATTCAGCAACCGCAAGGAAACCCACCTCAAATACAAAATCAAGGTCAGCCTCAACCGCAGATGCAAACCGTCCTGCCTCCTCAGAACCAACTCCAGCCGACTAATGTCCCTTTTAACCAAAGTAACCCAAACATCTACTACGTTGGAGGTCAGGATAAGAAAGCTGGTCAGGGGAACATACCAACCGCAACTGGTCATTTCCAAACGAATCAGCCTAATTTCCAGACAGGAGGGAAACCATACCAACCGATCAGTACGCTGCCAACTTCTCATGGCAACTTTCAAAATAACCCTAGTTTTCAGCAAAATCCTCCTGTATTTCAGCAAACCGTAACCGGGGGAAACCCTATGCAGCAGCATACCACAGGCCAGCAACCTCCAAACTTCATGGGGGCTAATGCAGGCCCCTTCATAGTGGGTGGAGGTCAGAAACCTCAGCCTCCAACGGGGACAAATGTACCGTTGGGTGATAGAAATGTGCCCAACCAACCTTACAATCCTGCTATCATTTCAACAGCAGCGCCAAGCATCCAGGACCTCTTAAAGACAACGCCGTATGCTGGACAGCCAACCCCGAATAACCCTGAAAAGCCAATTCAATCTCTGAACTTGCCTTTGGGTAATGTGATAGCTGATATGGGACCGAACAGTACTCCGCAGAGACAGCCGCAGATTCCAGGACAGATCATAGGGATTGGGTCTGGCGGAAAAAGCCAATCAGCTGAGAAAAATAGAGAGCTGAGTGGATCTAAACCTAGCAGCTTCTCCGAGAGGGAAAAATCGAATAAAGGAGAGTCTTCGGCAACCAAAGAAGAGAAAATGAGTGGGTCTGACTCGGCTAAGGATAAGGTCAAAATTATCAAAAATCTGGATCCTCGTCTCGCGATGAATCTGAGTTTCGAAGAAGTTGGAAAAACTAGCGCGGATAAAATGAAAAAAGCTCCTAAAGATTCACCAGCCACTGTTGAACCTAAAATAGAACCAAAAAAGATCCCTGAAAAGCCTCCCTCCCTTGCAAATAAGCTCCGTGAAGATAAGGAGTTAGAGAAAATGCAAGAAAAGAAGCCTTTAAAGACATCTGCTGATAAAGACAGTCTGACAGGTTCTACAATATCAGCAGATACGACGAAGATTAATAGAATTCCTAAAGTGCATGACAAGCCTGGGCCTCCAACAGAAAAACCAATTGTTGATCCAAGAAAGAGAATTCAGGCTCTCGATAAAAAGACTCCGATTTCTTCCTCAGCAATAAAGAATACTGGTGTTGAGGAAAACAAAACCCAGCAGCCTCCTCCGCAGGAAGGCAATAGACCACCTCCAAGCGAGATTTCACAAGGCAAGGTGAGAATTGAAAAGATACCAACGAAACCGCAGCCTGGAGCTGGGGACCAAGAAAGAAAAGACCATCCTCCTCTCAAAATCGAAAGGCCTGAGAAACCGAGATCTGAAAGAATGGAAGAAGAAAAGCCATATAGATCGTCTCATGAGGGTTCAGGTCACAAGGATGACGATAGGCGGAAAATACTGGATAAGATGGCTAGAAAGAATAAGTCCTCAGAATCTGAAGGCTACGGGAAGCCTGCCCCAGCAGCGACTGAGTATTGTAAACGAACGCGAAATTATCCTAGAGAAACGCTTGTGAGGTCTAACATTAGAAAGAAATTGAAATTTGACCCGTATATGAATCTGGAACCGACGCGGCATTTCTTTGAAAGCAAGCGTGAAGAGACTGATAAGATGTTAAGTGATATCTATAGTGAAGTGAGAGAGTATGCAAGCGGCATTACGATGAAGTTCGATTCTGCGCTGGATTTATTAGAGCAGTTCAAGCCTTTATTTTAAGATGTAGTAGGGTTATTATTGTAGATATATGAACAAGGAGTTGCTGATATAAGAGTGGTTTTGTGCTTTGGCTCTCGACGGCCATTTTGTATTTCAATAGTAATTATGAGAGTTACGAACAAATACTATACAAAGATAATTAATGCGGAGAGGAGAATAACCAGATTTTAATAAAAGTGCGTTTTAGATGGGAAAAAATATTAATGGATGGAGTTCTACCTCTTCTATTTGCGCTTTGAGAAATTCACTTTCACCTTATGTACTTTCTTTAACTTGAAGTTTTAGGATGAGAGCTCTCTTTATACAAGAAAATCTTTATTGTCTCACTAAAAAAATATGAAATACTCAAAACTGGTCTTATTTACAGTACTCATTGAAAAATGGATTCAAAAATCTATTCGAAGCTAGCCGGACTCAGTAGGCATAATGAGTTTTTTCGGCATGAGAAATAAGATCTTGTAGTGACTTGAATGATTTATTGCAAACTTGACACACCTACAAGAAGCGATAAACAACCTTTTTCAGCAACAAAAAATACCTCTGATTCACACACAGATAAGGTGTGAGGAACCGGATCTTTTTTGATTTCAGGCAAGGGTTTTTTCTTTCCTTCTAGTCCTAAATCTCGAGCGAGGTACGGTCCTTTTGAGCAAGTATGCTGATCTTGATACCGATGCCTGCGAGTAATAATTCAATGAGAAATGAACTTCTTCCAAGGCAAAATTACTTTAAACAGAGTTCTTGCTTGCATTTACTGCATTCATAGCGATTCAGAAAAGTGAGCTTGGTCTTGCAGGCAGCGACTTGGCACCTCTTTGATCGTTCTTTCATTACTTTTTCATAGTTAGCTGGGTCACAGCCCATTCCATTGTGAAGTTCCCACTAAACAAGATAATAGAATGAATAAGGTGAATTGAGTGATAAGAGTACTTACAAACTCGTTTTCTGTGTATTTTGAAGCGTCGTAAGTCAAAGTTTTTAAGCAAACTGGACAAATGATGGCTTTCATGTCCCCGATGTTGCTGCCAGAGCATGAATGCGAGGTTGTGTCGCGATGATCGAGACAATAAGATTTGTCGCAGAATTTGCATTGGAATGGAAGAAAATCTCTCTGCTTGCAAGTCGATTCAGAGCAATGTTTACCGAGGTTTTGGAAGTCCATTAGTGAGAGGTAGAGTGAAGTAATTTTTGTTGATCAATTGATATTCGAATCGAGAATTTGCCTACTATTAAAGCCGTTGGTTAGTGATAGAAAACTGATCAGATTTTTCCTGTTTTTTTTTAGCTGACAAATAAAGTTCTATTTTTGTTGAAACTCACTCAAAAAACTGGGTTTTGTATTTGCAATTTGTTGGCAATTGTATATGAATTCAATCATATTGGACTTGATAATGTTGCGATAGTCCTCTATTTTCTTGATCACTTTTAGATGGATCATCTCCAATCCAAGAGAAAGAAGCATTGAGGAAGAAATCGATACTAGCACATGATCTTAATTCTTTGAATTGAATTAAACATCTTGACAATTATGCAGGTCCATGTATGTACTTTTACCACCAATAGTCACTTAGCAAATTCATTAGAAGATGGAACAACAATAAATATTTTAACACTCATAAGAAATTTTGAGACGGAAGACAGCCTAGTTTCTAAACCGGCTTCTTAATAAATAAAAAGAGAAACAGTTAGCATCACTACTATTCGTGGACCAAGTTGATAAACACGATTCAAATTTTAAATCATCCCAAGAGAAAACTCTGGCATTTTATACTGTGTTAGTGGAATCTTTGTTTCCGGGATATTCTGAAGGAAGTGGCTTAAGGCTTTTTGGACCGAAGCCAAACATAGCCCTAAAATTAGTAAATATTTAGCCCATGAATGGTTGAATTTACCCCTGCATGGATATTAAAAGGTTTTTGCTTGTAGTGCTCGGAACGCCTGAACTTCCACTAACGACAGGTTTGGGCACTGGGTTGGCAGATGGCTTTGAAGTCACCTTAGCAGGTTCCATGGATTAACTGTAGCTTTAAATTAATAATTATCAAAAATATTTTTCGCCGAGGTCATAAGCTCTCTATATAAGTGGCTAGATGCTTTTTAATAAACCTCATTAAGCGGAGAATTGATATCAGAAAATTTTTGTCTACTTAATCAAATTTATATTTAGCTAACAAATTTTCAAAAGCCTAGTCCTCGTTTAAAGAATGCAACAAATTCGTTCTGATTTTTCAAGCCCCTTCTTCCTATTTCCTGGAAGACAAAGGCTATCTTTTGCAATAGATTCTCTGACCACTGGTAGTTGTCGAAGGCTGCTTCCTATTGCAAGTCTATTACAAGGTATGCCTACTAAATAATTAAGGTTCAATAGCCCACAACTGGAGAACCTGCTCAAGAAGAATTTGTTTTTATCTCTACTCAGTCGCGCTCCTAAATCATTATTTTTCGTCATTTGTCATTCTCACTACTCTAACAGACATATTATAGAGGATTTTTGATATATGAACAATAAAATTATTCCGTTAACAATTAACGTGTCAACGCAATGACTGAATACCAAATCCAAAGGGACAGAGGCTCCCAAAGCGAGAGATCTTTAGTTCAGCAGCTTCGGAGCGAAACAATAAACAGTACTTGGTTTTACTCCCTTCATTTCTCACTCTACTAGATGAAGAAATCGTTCATGGAGATCCATCAAAACCTAGAGAAGCAGATCCTTCCATGTAACCTCCCTTCCCCTCTCAACCCTTCCTAACTGTTTTATCTCCAACTACCAAAGGAAAGAAATTTTATCTTGGGACGACGATGAAAGAGACCGCTGGAACTTCCGTACTTCAAACAAGCAGCTCTTAGAGGACGGAATTCAAACTAAACTGAAATACAAGATCAACCGCACTTTTCATCACTGGTGCACTGAAAACATGGACCAATACAGAGACTTCTCTTATAGTCCTCGCAAAAAAGTCGCATTTTACAAATTTTCTGAAAAAGCTCTGGACGCAACAATGCACGGCATAGATCCTCATCAAGAGCCAAAATTACGAAAATCACGCCCGAGATCTGCTACGGTCTCCAAACCTCGCTACCTCTCTGAAGCGCATGACCAGTTTAGTCTCAGAAGACTGCAAAAGGAAAAAGACGTCAAAGGATATCAAAACGAGCTGCCTTTGGTCGATCAAGGACCTCGCAAACAGTTCATTCATTATCCTGACGGAGAACCTGAATCAGAGCCTGAGGAACCCGAAATCATACCTCCTCCTCCAAAGCAGAAAAAGAAGAAGCGCTATGAGGAAATCGCTGATCGGCTATATAAAGTCAAAGCTCAAAAGACCTGGATGGATGAGACAGACCCCGTTAAAAGAGCCAAGTTACGTAAATTGCAGAAGCAGAAGGTCAAAGAATTTGTCCGTGACACCAGAGAACTTCCTAATACCGCGTTTAAAACGTACTTCGGAAAGGCTCCATTCGAAACTTATGGGCTAGCGAATAAGAATCCTATGGTTGGAGGCGTTGTGTATGGACAGTACATGCAGACTCATAACTTAAATCCGCAGCAAGGAGGAAATAAACCAGAATTTGTTCAGGTGTATAACCATGCAGATTTCGTCTCAGGGAAACTATTTCCTCAACCAGAACATCCTCCGAAGGAAGAAGATGAAGGATGGAGACCTATCAAGTATATGAAGAAGAAATCGCCACCAAAAAAGTCACCGGTGAGAACGTTGAGAACTGAGTTAGCACAGGAAGCAATAGTAAATTTAGCCATTGTTTGTGGGGTGAAACTGATAATTGATTGTCTTTAGAAAGTGAAAAATGTTGAAGAATTGCCTCCGAATAGAGTTTTGCCTGAACCTTTCAAAGGAGAGAGCAGACGTAATTTGATTGTTTGCTTGCAAGTGTTTGATTCTTTTTAGCTTTTGAAAAGCCCGACTTGCTTAAGGCGATGAAGTTTGCGAGTGTACCAAACGGTCAGGAACAGCCGACTGTAGTGGATGTTTACCAGAAGAAAAATAAATTAGCGGGAAATCTAAAGGATTTGCATGAAAAAGCTACGGATTTGAGATTGGATGCGTTCTGCAGGCCTTGGGATGATGAGTATCATCAGGTGCCTTCAGTGCAAACGGTGACTCCAGCGAAGAGCAAAAGTAATTTTCGGATTTGGATGCAATTGCTTTATTATAATTAATTGAAATCTATGTAGGCAGCCTAGCCTCAGCATTGCAGGAGAAGTTTAATAATGGAATTGAGCAAAGGAATCAAGCATGTACATCACAGATTATATATTTGGTTAGGAAATGATTTTTCTAAAATGTTAGTGGCAGAACTGTATCAGCCTCAACAGCCCGAAGTTATCAAACCCTCAAGTTACCAAACTGTACAGCAGCCAAAAGGTTTGTGACTGGATATATTAATGTGAGTGCTAACTGTTGAAAATTAGGTGGGCAGGGAGAAGATAGAGGTTTCAGAAGTGATACTGCAGCTTTAGAGCAGACTTTTGGACCCGTAACGATCTAGTTCGCAAAAATAATTGTGATATAGTGTATTTAGTCAACTGTAAAGAAAGCTGAAGAGAATAGAAGACTCTATGAAGCTGAAACTTTGAAACCTCTGTAATATTTTTGTTTATTTGCAAGGGAAAGGTTAATGAAATTCACATTAGTGCTGAGAAGAAGGACAATAACTTGAAGCTCTCACCACGCGAAAAAGACCCGAGAAATTATAAGTAATTGAACTGATCGCATCGAAGGGACTCTAATATTGCGATTTATTTAGGAATCTTCCAGGGAAGTGGACGAAGATGATACCAACAGCAGGAAAGCAGTCTGAGCCACATGAAGATATTCATGAAGTTTTTAATTGTCCTGATAAGAAAGCTCAGGTCGACACACAATCTGATACTTTCCTTGAATACCGTCGATATTATTAATTTCATTGTGAGATGACGTAATGAGATAATAGTAGATCATTTCATGGTTTAAATATATAGTTTGATAATTCACAAAAAGAATTTTGAGATTTGCAAAGTCTGATAACAAAATAACTTTATGGTAGATGTATAACAAATTTATGAAGAAACTTAGCAACTCTAACATTTGGGTTTGTAATTGAAGAAAGCTCTTTGATCTGTCCTCGGTTACAAATTTCTTTGAGCCGCCGCCCCTTTCTGCACTTCGTCGAATCTCATTGATTTAAATCTCCTATGAGAAATATCAAAACCAAGGACCAATTGAAATGTGAGTAAATAAATATGCAAAAATTTTCGACTTGTGTGCTCGAACACAAGATCAAAATTTTCAAAATATAGTTCATAAATAGTTCACAATACTGGATAGGTTCATACTTCTCATCCCTCAAAAGAAAAGGTTCTGGAGAGTCTACTTGATGAGGAGACAATTATCGGGCTGCCAACACTGTAAAATCTTCTCACAAATCCTGAAATAAAGCGGTCTAATCCCTCTCTAATTGACGAGAAACCAGTTTTGCTTTGAGAAAGCGGTTGAATATTTGGGTAAAACCACATGATGTTATAAAAACGAAATAAAAATCCCTCTTAAATACTACCTCAACCCTCTTCTAACTATCTTACAATCAAAAATTTATCAAAGAATAACTATTGCATATTAAATCTCGCTAATTCCTTTAGCAAGAAAATTGAGCCATGGAGACTAGCGTTCAATTGTCAACCAAACAAGCCTCAGCATTCTTTTCGATTTAAGATTAATTTCCAATCTATTCCAACTCATCATGCTTCTGAAGCATGTATCGACGCCATTCTCTTGGTCTGAACTGCTGGTGCTTTTGAAGGCGATCGATAAAAAAAATTGAAATCAAGCAAAAACGTGGCTGCCACAAGCAGCGCCTTTTCCTCTTTGGACGAATACTTTGGAAAATGCAAACTGAATACATCACCTTTAGCATTCTGCTCTTTCTTCTTCTCAAGTCCTCCCACAATCTCTCCGCTCGGATTCGTTATCTTGAATTGCGCAGAATGACATGACTCAATCGGACAGCAGCCACATAATAGCCCTTTCTGCCAACACGTCCCTCTAACCTCATATAACTTGGTTGAATTAGGATCGTAGACCTCCAGTCCCTTCTCACAGTACAGAAACGGTTTGCTTATTATACCTAAGGTCACATTTGCGCCGTTCTCTAGGTTCGTTACAGACGTTCTTGGTCGGGAACAACACAGGAAAGGGAACGTATATCCTTTCTCAATCTTCAAAAAATCGAGTTTCTCACGTTTTTCTGGCTGGTAGTGCATATTGTAAACAGAGATCGCTATTGGCCGGCAGTCTGCAGTGAGGCAAATCCGAGGACAGCAATCAGAGAGGTTCTCTGCCGTGAAAATCGGCCGAGTAGATAATTTTCCTTCAATTGACGCGGGAAAAACGTCGTAATTATATTGATTCTCGCCGCATTTAAGTTCTTGCGTTGTGAAAGGCTGCTGCCCAATGGAGAGTGTGTGATGCTCTAATAGTTTTTCCCAGCCCCAAATAGGATCGAATGAAATGAAATCGTTAACTGATTGGCGAGTTTCCATGTAAACTCCACCTCCTGCGCCGATTAGTACTTCGGGTTCAGACATCATGGTTGCAGTTACGAATCCAGATTCATAGGAGTTTCTGGGTGTGGAGGATAGTTGAACCTCCATGTTATTTTTCGAGAAAGAGTTAGGCTGCGACATTGCGAATGATTTAAATAATTTAATAGTTCAAGTTGCAAAGAGCCTGATTCTGAATCTATAAAATTTACAAGAGGGAATCTTGGAATTGATGAGCCTGAAGGAAAATGAGCCTTCGAAAAAAATGGGATGAGGTGGGTTATCGCCAACGGATCTTAAAAATGGTGTTGAAGCTTTGAAGGTCTCCCTAAGTAAATATGAATGGAGGTTTAATTTTTCTCATTGGTATATGGCAGACGTTGCTACTATTGGAACTTGAGTTCATTTGTGTTGGTTAAGTCTGAATTGAAGGATGTGTATTGTGCATTCGAAATTTTGATGGATCAGTTAGAGAAAAAACAATCCATTTTAGGTTTAATTTGTTTTTAATGAGGTGTGTGAGTAATTAATTTTGCATTCGAGAAAGGGATAAATTTCAATTCATGGTACGAGGTCTTGAATAACGAAATAAGCTATATTGATGACTTGGAACAATAAGTTTATGAGTAAGAACACTAAATTCGAAGTTGAATGAACCAATGTCTTCATACAATGAAAATTTTAAGGAAACTACGAGCTTAATTTGTAACAGCAAGTCTATCTTTGGGTCATTCGAATGAGGATTAAATCTCAACAAAGATGCATTGGACTTATTTCGAGATTTTTCAATTCATATGAGTCAAAGTAAATTTATTGATACATACATTTTCTTTAGCATCCCGGCTGTATTGACTTTTATCTAAATTTTTTCCAGCAAAGTTATTCTTCACTCGCGCTCCTGTGTAGAGACGAATTTTCGAGTTCGACAGTCTGTTTATCACAAGAACCCTCGACGGTGTACAATAAATATCTACGCCAAAATAGCAGAAAATTCGTTTCAAGTGTAACTATTCTGATATCATAATTCCTTTCTGAGAATTAACATCGCTCATTAAGAACGCTCACAACAGTATACTTCGTAACTCTAGCGAATGAAAAATAGAAACACATTTTTCAGAATTTATTTCAAGTGAGAAAAACCATTAGATGTATATATAAATTGACAATTTAACACACTTGATAATGAGTTCTTCAAGTGATATGAATTACCAGATATAAGCTAATAAGCAAAAATTTCCATAGATTAGCTTTATTGATCACTCCAAAACATGCACTCAAAATCTTTCACCACGGATTCTCCTTGCAAGCGCAAGATCTTTCGACATAATAGTCACCCTCTTAGCATGAATCGCACAGAGATTCGTATCCTCAAAAAGTGCGACTAGGTAAGCCTCAGCCGCTTCTTGTAACGCCATAACGGCTGAAGTCTGGAATCGGAGGTCTTTCTGATACTCCTGAGCGATTTCTCTCACCAGCCTTTGGAAAGGAAGCTTTCTGATAAGGAGGTCAGTGGACTTTTGATATTTTCTGATTTCTCTGATAGCAACAGTACCCGGTTTATATCTGTGGGGCTTCTTGACACCACCAGTAGCAGAAGCACTTTTTCTGGCTGCTTTGTTACCGAGAGCTTTTTGAATCTGCTTTCTTGGTGCTTTAGCGCCAATGGATTTTCTGGCAGTTTGTTTAGTTCTTGCCATTAGAGTTTCTTTGAAGGCAGTATTTGAGAAAGATTTGAAATATATTATAATATCTCATCTTCATCGCCCGTATTTATAGACGAATTTCCTGAGGAAATAGCGTTTTGGTAAATTAATTATTGGTTGAATATCGTCAGAATGCCTACTAGCCTACCAGAAAGAGCTAAAATAAACGGAAGTGCTAGGCAGCTCAACAGAACTGGCAAGCGCAAGTTAATTCAGAAAATAGATAAGGCAAGCAAGTTTTGAGACGGTTTTGAGTGTGCGTTGTTCAAACTCGGTATAAATAGAATTGATAGAATTTTTATAGTATAATAAAGAAAAGGATATTTCGGTATCAAAGTTGACTTGTGAGCTCGTATAGATGTAAGAGGGAGATCTGTTGTTTTCTGGCTGGAGTGGGTGGAATTTGTTGTCAGAATGAGGGAGTGATAGTCATCGGTAAGGCGACTTCTGGTAGTAGGATTTAATTCTGATGAAGTTTTAATCGCGTTGACTAATGTGATCGAATGAAAATTGTAATTCTTTTTATTTATTGGAACAAAAAGCTAATGAATTAGAACTGGTTGACTAGCAGTTTTCAAGGACAGTATTTTGAATTTGCAGGCTAAACGCTTTCTTCTGCGTAAATATACTATTTTATTGGAAGTTGTGGCTTCCTTGAGCTCATATTCCAGAGGTAAAGGTAAGTTTGACAAGATTTTTTGGCTGATTGGCACGAATGAGAAATTTTGATGAGAAAAAAATCTAGCTCGATAAAATCTTGCAACATATTTCGCACTGGCTCAACCTAAGTATCTTTATTAGGTCTTGTTTTAGTACTCCTGAGTTGCAAAGTTCGCTACTTCAAAATATTTTTCTAAAATGCTGGGTTCTGTTGCTCCAGGGCGTTTCTTTGGCGATGTTTCATGGTAGTGTTGGAATTTTTTCGAAATCAACTAAAATAAGGCAAGCGATATGTTTGAATAACTAAGGAATATATTTTTTGAAGAGATTTCGATAACTAAAGTTCTGACAGGAAAACTCAGCGTTGCTATTTTGAGGATAATCATGGTAAACATGAAAGATTGACTAGATTTATATGAGAAGTTTAGTTAGTGTAAATCTGTATAATCATGTTAGCTTATTGAATAATCTAGCTTAGCCTCATTTTGATATACTTTTAGCTTTAAATAAGATCGAAAGGTTTGTTCAGCTTTTTCTGTGCTAATTTGTCAGATTTGAAACAGATTCTCTCTATCTACTTGTTCTCTCTTGTTACTTAGCTTTTTCACCTCAATTACTATAAATTTGTCTTGTGTATAAAAACCTTATCAGAAATTGTCATTACCTCACATCGGGCTCCATATATAAAAAGAAACACGAATACAAAATTCGAGTAGAAAGCAATTGAAGTGCTAAAGATTATTGAAACACAACTCATAGAAGAACTCTAATAAGATATCTATTTTTTCATTGTATTGATGTTTACGTATCTAGCTGATCCACAAATTGACATTATTCATGTTTTGAGATCCAAAAAGATACCATAAATTTCATTTCCTATGGCTATGTTCTACTATGATGAGTATTCAGATGCTAATGAAAATCTTTGAACTGATATGCAGAAAGTAAATCATATCCCTTATCAACTTTCAATAAATGAGATATGGAAACTATTTTGTGCAAATATTAGCTGAAATACAGAGTATCGCACCAAAAAAAGCAATATTTTAAGAGTTATGATTGAAGATAACACTACTACAATGAAAATATAGCAACTTAACTAAATTCTTTCTCAAGCTTGGTTCGAAGTTTATGCATCTGAGCGATTTGCTCGTCTTTCTTCTGCGTCACGCGATCTCTCTAATTAAGCAATGAGAATAAGCAGACAATTTTTGTAGTTAAATTACGAGATTTTGAAAGTATGAACGAAGGAAATCCTCTATTGTCATCTCGGGATTCGAGTTCAATGATGATTCAAAGCAATACTGAAGATGCTTTGCCATTTCTTCATTTGATATGTTCTCCTGCATTGGTTTACTTGCAATGGATGTGCTCATCTGAGGTTTGCTTGAAAGATTTTTTTTTAAATTCAAAATTTCTAATTCGTTATAAGAGATTTAAAGTCGCAGAAAAACAGTTTGAGTTCAGAACTTTGGTCATTTAATCCGCCAAAATTTAGGATTTTTATCTTTCTGTCTTTTTTGCTTGAATTCCCATGCGATGATGAGAGTCGACATAAGGACAGAGGAAATAAATATTTACTAGGAGATAACGAACTGCATGATATGCTTTAAATACCGTTAAACTAAATAAAAGTGAATAAATTTCTCATTTCTTTCGGACTTCAGACTCCCTGTTAGATTGTGATGAGAATACATATTCTATTTATCTCGAGCTTCATTGAGAATTTCCTTAATTGCTTTATTCAAATCTTATTTCAATTATTTCTTGAAAATTTAAATTTTGTAATTGTTTTTTAAATTATAAAAATTCAGTTTTCTTTGAATGAAAAATTGTAGCGGTATTTTTTTGGATGACCTTTTTAACGGTGGTAACTTTCAAACAATCACTTTTGAATCGTCAGCTTATGTTTTCATGGTATCATCGGTAATTGAGTTTAAATCTGCGATGCTTTTTCAAAATCAAGATGAAAAATTTGGGTTAAAGGTTCTATACATGCTAAGTTATATCGGTACAAAGTTAGATTAAGTACAGTCAGTGTGTGAATATCTGCGAGTTTTATGATTTGTGTTTTAAGAAAACACTGAATCTCAAAGGAAACAAATCACCTTTAAGATACAGTTTAACATTTTAAATGGTGTAATGTGTAAATTCTTTCGAATTACCTCAAATAATTAAAATACAGAATAGTTACAATGCCACACATATATCTCGATACACTGAGAACTAAATCATGTATTGAGATATAAACTGGCAGTTTTAATTGAATGATGGTTTTCTCAATATGGATGAGTAAATACTGAAGGATAGTTAATCCATGCTGATGTGGCAAGTAGAAGAGCTAGTTTTGGTTTGATATTATTTAATCTAATGGGGAATGGTAATGCTTAGTGAATCTAATTGGAATAATGTTTTCATATGCAAATATACTAAATTTTTGCGAATTCACAAAGCAATATTAATTTTTGAACTAAGAGCTAGTTTTTAAAAAGGGATCAAGTATAGAGCATTATTGCAATGCCTTTTCCCCTTCAAAACGAATTTCATGAGATTCTGAGACATGGGTAATTTGATTGAAAAGTGAAGCCCTTTATCTATCTTTCTTCTTATTGGAAATTGGGATTGCAATTTGGATCATAAATGCTTGTAGCCCATCTAAACAATTTTGAATAGTTTCCCAATGAGATGGTCTTAGTGATCGGATGAATCTCTTGCGGAATGACATGTCTCAAAGATTTAGCATTTTTCATTTCAGCATCAGTTCTCAAAAATGAATCGAGAGAGAGTCACAAAATTGAGACTGATTTACAGTATTATACATTTCTAAACTACCAACAAGAGAGCTGATGTTAATTAGTCTTGTCACCAAGTGTAATATGACAGAGCGGGTGAGATATTTTTTGTCTCCTGAAATAATAATTCATGAATCAAAAAAACAGGTTTCAGTAGTGATTACATAAGGTTCAGGTTTGCTTTCTGTAGCTAATTCTTAAAATTATATATTTATATTCATCAGGTTGCACGTATATCAGACAGTCAATATTAATAGTCATAGGTTAGTAAATATATGTTATCTATGCGATTCTCTCATTTACATTCTCTCATTAGAAGATAGCATAAGTAAAAAATAGCCGGTTTTGAGTTGTGTTCATTCTCTCTTCTAACTCCAGCGTTCTTTCCTGAAATTCCAATTTAGTCCATTTTCTTCGCTTCAACAGCCTTAGCACTGCTGACTTCTTGTCTGTCTGGGCTATTGGCTCTTCTTGGGTCAGGTTTAGCCTCTATTTTCTGCTTGATCACCTTATACTGCTCTCTTATTTGCGATAAAGCCATTTCCTAGAAAAAATAACCAAAATTAGGAATGAATCAATAGAAATTCTGCATACTCTCTCATGCTTGGCCAGATATTTGAAGTAAACTGTATTCGTCTTAAAAAGAGTGTCCCAGAATGTGAAATATGAGCCATAGTTTCCAATGTTAGTTGAGTGATGGAAATCATGATAAGACGCCGAACCGCTCAAAGGCAACAGTCTATAAGGACTCCACGAGAACTCATAACCACTGTGGCTGTCAAGAGACTCTCCAACTCGCATAATGATCCACATCCACAGCGTCGTTATGTGCATCTGGCTGCCCAGAAGCTTGGGACCAACAGCTGCAGGCAACTAATAAAGGGATTCAGTCAAAAATCGGAAAAAGTAATTTGTACATTAGCGATGATGTACTCGATGGGATGAGAGTATTCATTAGAAATAATCACGGTATGATGCCATTTGTGATGTATCTTGTGGATATAAGGATACAGCTTCGGGTGATGGAGCAGTCGATGGCCCCAGTAGAAGAAGAAATCATCGAGTAGCATGCAGAAGAAGCATTGAAGAATGATTGTCGATCTTATTGAAATTCGCAACTTTATCATTCGAATTTTCTAGTGATCATTTACATTGAAGGGAGATGCTCTCGGCTCATATTGAAACCTATTCCTTGAATCTTCAGATCAATGAAAAGCAATGCTGGGGTAATAATGCATTGGTTCATGATGAACAAGACCACGCTTTGCTTAAATATCTTTTTCCATTCTTTTGGATCCGATTCCCAAGGCCATGGTTTCTGCGAAAAAAATTTCAATTTATAACAACGGAAAACTGTCGATTGTATTACATCCAGGATACGATAGCGCTCCAGGAAAGGATGCTTGCAGGTGTAGACGAAATAGCTCAAGCAATATGCTGAGAAATTAAATCCGACATGGCAGCACCATACCGAAGCCAGTAACAGCATCTCATCTAATCTTTTTCAGTTTTGGAAGGGAAGCGAGTTTACCATTCACGCCTTTTGTCAATTTGGGAAACAGATCCCTGAGGACAACAGGAACGACGCTGAAATATAAAACTGTGGTCAGAATCGAGACTATCAGTCCATATCCTGATTTCTGAGTGAGAAGAGGAAACAGTGGCTAGATTACCTTTCCTTCGGTAGCGGACAGTGTCGTTTTTGATAATTTTCTGCACTGTCTGGTTGTTTGGGGAGGAACAGGCTGTAGAACCAGCAGACTCAATAATGTTCATTTCTCAGAAAAATTTAATATATATAAGGATGATTTCTATCGAATTATATGTTCGAATTTCACTTTTAAAATACCAAAGACCTACTCAATAACGATTAAATTACGTGTTCTTTATTTTTGTGACAATTGAGGAACACATATTTTTGGGTAGCTTCAAGAGCAGAGAATCCCTCAATCAGGAAAAGATGAGCCCAGAGATAGGGTGTTTGTGAGTCAAAAGGATTGTAGGATGAAGCTGCTTTTAATGTAAAAAAAAAAAACGATAATGAGGTAATAAGAGACCATTCTATAGCTAACAGCTGCTTTCGTAAGGACAAACTACGAGGTGCCAAATTTGAATTTTGAGGCTCTTTTTAATAAACACATCTAAAAGAAAAGCGAATTGCTTGCTTGCTTGGTTTGATTCATTAGAGATGTCAGAAATTTTAGAGCAAATTTTAAAACAAAAATTGAGGATTCCAATCGAGCTTTGTTATTTATGAGGATTTACGCTCAGCATAGTAAATAAGAGCCTCACAATAGGCAAAGGGCATTTTCTCAACAAAGAGTATTTATTTTATGGAAGCTTCTTAAGTTCTTTTTTTTTGAAATTGTTTCACTGGTTTGACAGATTAATTTGGTTTAATTTTGAGAGTATGATAATATCTAAGAGAGGTACAAATGGGTACTTTCTGATGGAGTGAGGGTTGTCTTCCTGCTTATCGCTTCTACATGAATGACTTTCTTTTGAATGAAGTGGAATAGCTGCAAAAGAAGTTTTCCAATCGTAAGCCAGTATTTTTCCATCTTCCAAAGAATATTTTACAATCGATCTGCATCAGTATTCGAACTATTTTCTCAAAGAAAAGAAAGAAATTAGCTCGCAGTTAAAGTGATAAGCTCTTTTGTTACAGCTTAGAAAAATATATCCCAGGCTACTGTGAACAGCGTCTCGGCTTGACGTTCGCATGGGTTAGCTCTTTCATCGATACTATATTTATTAGAGGAGATGCAAATGCAGACCATTTTCTCTATAGAAGGACCTAAGTAATAAGAAAAAAAGTTCACAGAATTACCTTACTCCCTTCAAGCTACTTTTCTATTAGAGTATTCATATTGAATGCTGCGCCTACCACAAATTTTCTCACTATTTGGGCTCATTAATTCGAAAAATCACATAAATCTCAAATATCATTTAGCATAATTAACAATTCTCAAGAACATTAAACCTCTGACTATTATCAAGAGCTCTTTCAACTGAATATGAGAGAACACCAGCATTAGGTTCGAAAATGTCATCGTTAAATAACAGGCCAAGAAAATATTTTGTACATGTCGTGCCAGAATTTTACAGGTCAATAAAAAATAAATTCTTCTCTCCTTGTTTAATGGGTAAATTAGCTTTATGATTCGAATGACAGAAATGGTCTATTTAAACCTTGTGGCTTTCTAAATATTTTCCTAGTTCCTATGAAAAATTGTGATGTATTTAGATACCAACAATGTCATAATTTCTTACTTTCGCGTTTGGGAAAATTTCAAGGCTCGCCAGATAAGTCGATCGGCTTGAAAACACATCTTCTCGCGTCGTTAAAATCTTCTTCAGATGCGGTCCCAAATGATTGATTACGTTTACATTGTCTTATTATACAATTATTAGTTTTTCTGCAACGTGAATCAAGTTTTACTTTCAATATGAAAACGGCAGTTTAATTGTCGAATTGAGGCAAACACACCTTCTTGTGTTGTTGAATAGATAACTCGCTAGTTATAGGTGGGTAAGACCTGAGTATTCACATGATAAGGAAGGGTATTGCTACATGAGGCTTTGCGAAATTGCAGCACTGTTTCTTTATATACTCAATTTTGTTCTTCACCAGCTCACCACTAGGTGCCTTGACATTAAAGACATACTTTCTCTGGTTCCTCGGGTGATATTACCTTGAAGATGCAATAAATTTCGAATTTGCTCGCAAGTTGGCTCAGAGTCTTTAAAAAGTTTGCATCAATCACATCCAAATCGTCATTGATGACAGTCTGCGATCAGGCTATTAAAAACCTACTTAATGATGAATATCAATACCTGATTCAGGTTTATTGAGAGTGATGGTCTAATATTTCCCATTGAACAAATATAAGCTTTGAAGAGGATTAGCGGGAATATACCTGTAGGGAGATTCTCCTCCTTTTTTGGAGAGCTTCGAGAGAAGTTCAACACTATCAGCGTATTTCCTTTCCATTAGCAATGGGTTCTCCGTTTCATTCCTTTTTGATCCTCCAGAAGGTCTGCTGGATCCCATAAACATGTAAAATACGACAAAAATGATCAAGAAGCAAGCGCCTAGAATAAAGAGTATCATATTGTTTCTATTTCGAATCAGGTGTGTTCAAGCTTATTTTTATTCTATGCGTTTTCAACAGATTTTAATATTTTGCAAACAAATACCCTTGTTCCAAATACAATCAAGATTCCACTTTATTAGGACAGAAGCCATTTGCAATGATAACCTAAGAAAGGACACTTTCAAACTCCTAGAGCATTTATACTTGAAAGATTGAAATAGTCTAATGCTTAACCAAGAGATTATAATTCAGAAACATATTAAACACGTGGCAATTGTTCTCATTCATGAAACCACTGTTTTCTCTTTGTGTGGCAAGTATGATATGATTATTCAGATCCTCTAAGTCTGGAGTTACTAAACAAGCCAACAGCAGGAAAACTTTAATTAGCTGATACATCCATCCAGCTTGTTCAATAAACGAACTCCCATTCTGCCCTATGAACATACAACCCAGCATGTAATTTTTTAATATTTCAAAATTTTACATAAAGCAACGAGAAAATAAAAAACAATTAGCTCAGCGATCACTCATATTTTTCTTACTCCCTAGATCAATTAGGATAATTTGAGCACAGTACTCCTACCAGATATTAACGAAGAAAAAAGAAAGTTTCAAGAACCCATTGCACCAGAATCTCTTGGCTGCATCACCACCTGAGAAAGGATCTTCTCTCGGTACCTAAAGAACAAGATCGGATCGACGTATAAGTTGAAATTGATATAATTCAGAAACTCAATCTCCAACTCGTTTATCTCTTTTTTCGTAATACCCCCTACCCGAGAGTAGTACTCATTGTTATAGTACTGATCATCGTAAAATTTCGCTGCAAGCATTATTCCTGTAATCAATAACCTATTGTAGTTAAAAGAGTTAGCACTTTTCCCTCAAGAGCATTTCAGGAACAAAGGAAAGTCATATACAAAAAGAGCCAGATAGCCTCATACCTGTGGATGTTCAGCGAATTGATCATAAATTTTCTGATTTTTTCTGTAATGCGATCGATATAGATGAGTTCCAGGACCAAGCATTCATCTGAGCAGTGGGAGCGTGTTGAAATTCTGATTAAATAGTCCCTTACAGAGATCCCAGGGACGCTTTTCCCAGTAAAGCCGGATAAAAAAGTCTCGCCAATTTGATCGGTTTCCTTGAGAATAGCGTCAAGAATGAGCGATATGATCTCGATAAGTATTGGCGTCTCGACGAAAGTAAACCCATTCAGCTTATACGCATCTCTGTATAAAACGTGATCACCTTGGACAACCAGCTCACCGCATTTCGGTGTTTCTCCCTGATTTTCTATGTCCATGTCTTGAGAAGAATTCATGGTAAAACTGTATCGGTGTCAAAAGTAAAGCTTCGTGAAAGAAGGGTTAAGCTTACTATTTTGTGTTTGTAATGGCTGCAGTCTTTGTTAGTTAGCTAAAGAGCTTTGATGTTTTTCTGTTCGACTCAGGAAATAAATTATTGCGTTTGGATTTAGAAAAAAATTTAGATATAGTGTTATAGTATTCGTCATACAGAATTGTTTCTTTTTTCAAATTTTGTTGATCAGTTCTTCACAATTAACCCAAGAATTGTCGATCAGTAGAGTCGATTAATCATGCTGCTGTGGGCTAAGAGGATTAAAAGTGGGTCTAGTTAGTGTCTAAGACCCCAGAGAATTTCATTATTCATTTAGCACCCGTAATTAAACCGTAAATACCCACTATAATAAAATTTGTTTATCATATGCTTAAGTTCACGCAATGACGCAAAGAATATATACATGGTAATAATACTTAGCTTAGAAAAGGAAACACACATAAGCGTATTCATATTCGTCAAAGTTCTTTTTTATATGAATGAATGGGATAATGAAAGGCTGGTCCAAAATTTTTATTTACTCTGCGATGAGCAATAAAATGCCATAAAATACCCATTGTGAATAACGTTATAATCACCAAAAAGATGATTCGCTGTATTTTGTTCGCAATAGGTTTTGGAGTTACGACTGACTCACAGTTTTTCTCATTAGGAGCATGAGTCGAATGACTTAAATCATTATCCTCAGAGCAACAAACTGAGGCAGCTGATTTATCAAGCGCTTCGTTAGGGAGACTTTCTGTTTGAGTTTTAGTGGTTTGGTTTTCCTCTTTTTTGTTATTTTCTTCATTCTTCTCGAAAAACTCCAGCAATTCTGTGAATCTATCGACTTTTGCACTAGCTGTTCCGCACTCTAGCTTCTTTTCTGTTGATTTGGGCTCCCCCGATAAACTGATGTCTGCTGATCGCTGATTCACATCGATTTCTTGAAAAATTTGGTTTAATGCAATGGGTTTCTGTGACCTAAATGTCTCTGCTAAACTTCTGTCAAATCCAGCAAATTCGTCTGTTAAACCTTTTTCAGCTATCGAAGTCGCTGGCTGATTTGACTTTTTCAGAGAATCTTGATGTTCTATACGAGAAAGCATCGACATCAGCGTCATCTGATCTTTCAAATTCCCTTCCAGGGCAGATTCCTGCTTTTCTACTTGCAACTTAGCTATCGGTAATTCAGTAATCGTCGGACGCATGTTTTGCTTGAAAGACTGTCCTTTGGTCTGATCCAGAGGCTTTTGTTCGGTCAAGGTGTTAAGATCTCGCTCTCGTAGTGGGTTATCACAGATATCCGAGCTCTGATGCGAAAACTCCGCTTCTATTTTTGAAATGTCTGTGTTGGAGTCAGATTCCGCATAGGATTCTGAATTTTCAGAAACATCTTGCCTCTGCGGGTGGGCTGTTAGGATTTTCAGAAGACTGCCGAAGAGAGGATTATTTTCGTTTACTTTTGCAAGAAGAGTATTTTGTTTGTCAACAGCATCACTAATTCCGCTGGCGAATAGCTCAGCCGGTGGCCTCGCCCAGTCTTCATCATCGGACAGTTGAGATTCATTTTCAACGGTTTTTTCACGGATATCCATGGGGATTCAAAAAGTGATAATTTGCTCCAAATTATTTAAATTTGAAAGTTCAACTCTTAACAAACAGTTAATTTTCATGTTTTTATTGTGGAAAAATTTGAGCTGTTTTTCACTTTTTCCAAGTGATGCGCGAGATTGATGAAAAATAGTGCAAAATAAACGAAATAAATTGAATTCATAGGAACTCGATCTTTTTTAGGTGATTAGATAGCAATCGCCATAATGTTTCTTGA